>Ga0209201_1000024_pt1 | contig 256564 bp, 222 predicted proteins | sample AD_UKC055_MetaG_FD_184411 | JGI IMG/M metagenome (GOLD analysis project Ga0209201, IMG submission 184411) | Active sludge microbial communities of municipal wastewater-treating anaerobic digesters from USA - AD_UKC055_MetaG (SPAdes) (version 2) | ecosystem: Engineered > Bioreactor > Anaerobic... | reverse complement strand
TGGCCGGCCGCACGTTCGTCCGGCTCTCGGACCCGGGGAGCCTCAGGTACGGGTCGGACATCGTCAATTTCACGGCGGACAATACAATGCCGATCGGACTGGCATCCTGGGGCTGGGACGACGACGGAACTCCCTGCCAGAAATGGCATACTGTCAGGAACGGGATCTTCCAGGAGTTCGGCACTGTCCGTGAAACGGCCCTGCTCGTGGGGAGGGATGCGAGCAGGGGCTGCTGCCGCGCCCAGGACTTCGGGTTCTTCCCCATCAACAGGCAGCCCAACTTCTACCTCGAACCATCGCTGGAACCTGTGACTCCCGACGATCTGATCTCCGGAATCGCACGCGGCATCTTCATCCAGGGCCGCGGTTCGTTCAGCATAGACCAGAACAGGGTCAACTTCCAGTTCGGAGGCGACTTCTTCCGCGAGATACGCGACGGGAAGCTCGGCGGGCCGCTGAAGAAGGTTCTCTACGGGGCCAGGACCACCGAGTTCTGGGGCGCCTGCGACGGGATTGCCGATGCGAGGTTCTTCCAGCCCATGGGGCTGCTTACGTGCGGAAAGGGCGAGCCGATGCAGGGCGCCCGGATGACCCACGGGGCGAGTCCGGCCAGGTTCCGGGGCATCACCGTCGGGGGAGGTGTGAGATGACCCGCGGGGAAATGCTCGATTTCGTGCAGAGGGTGCTCGACGCCGTCCCCGTAGAGCATGCCGTGGCGGAACTCGGCGAGGAGAGGTCCGCATCCGTCCGATTCGGGCGGAATGCGATCACCCAGAACGTGGACACGTTCAGGAGGGAACTCAGGCTCTGGATCGGAGACGGTTCGAGGAAGACGGAATACCGCACCCACAGGATCGACACCGCAGCGATCCAGGACATGGTGCGGGAGGCGGTCGCCCGGCTCCGGAACTCGCCGCCCGACCCGGAATACGTGCCTCCCGCGGACGGGGGACAGATCTACCGTACGGTCGACGCATGGGATGAGTCGACGGGCGGCATCGACCCGGGGCCGAGGATGGATGCCGCCGCGAGTGCGGTTTCAGCGGCAGAGGCTGCGGGAGCCGAGGCGGCCGGCATATCCCGGATGGATTCGAGCAGGAGGGCGCTTGCCACCAGCACGGGCAACCTGTGCTTCCATGAGGCGACTGCGGGGATCTTCCAGCTCACGGTCCTCGCCGGCTCGGGGTCCAGCTACAGGTCGACGGTGTCGAAGGCCTGGAGCGCCATTCCGGTTCGCAGGATCGTGGATGAAGTGGTCGCAGAGGCGCTCTCCGCACGAAATCCAGCGGATTCCCAACCCGGGGAGATCGACGTGGTGCTGGAGCCGCAGGCGGTGGCGGACCTGGTCTCCTTTGTACTGTACTCTCTGAATGCGCGCGAGTCCGACGAGGGGCTCACGGTCTTCACCGGCAGGGAGGGCAGCAGGGTCGCTTCGGAGAGGTTCACCCTCGAGAGCGACATGAACGGGGAGGTTCCAGGCACCCCCTTCGACAGAGACGGTTTCGCCGCCGACGATCAGGTCTGGATAGAGTCGGGAGTGCTGCGCACCATGATGCGGGACAGGTTCTGGGCCGGGAAGACCGGCCTGCCGGCGGTTGTGAGTCCCGGTTGCTTCAGCGTCCCGGGCGGAGAGGGAACCGCGGCGGACCTGGCCGCGCAGAGCAGGAGGTGCCTGCGCATCAGGCGCTTCTGGTACATCCGTTTCGTGGACCAGAAGACGCTGACCCTGACAGGGATGACCCGGGACGGCGTGTTCCTCTGCGAGAATGGTTCGGTGACGCCTGTGAAGGACTTCAGGTGGAACTGGAAGCCCCTCGAACTCTTTTCGAGGATCGAGGCGCTGGGCACCCCGGAACGCAAGGGCTTCATGACCGTTCCACCGATGCTTCTTCGCAGCATCCCCGTCTGAAGAGCGGAGATCAGATCGTTTTTACAATCTGGACCAAACTCCCAAATCCAAAGGGCAGCATTCGTTTATACGTTAGGTCCAGATTGTAAAAACGATCTGGTTTTCCCCGTTTGGACCAGATGTTAAAAACGATCTGACAGGCTACCAGAGGAAGCGGAAGCCGGCGAAGGTTTCGCCCTCCAGTTGTCTGAAGGGTTGCGTATCCCTCGGATAGTGGGTGAGGTGCAGCTCGAAGGACGTGTCGCCGCCTCCGGGCGTATATCGCGTGTAGGCCTCCAGCCGGTGGCGGGACGACGTGTCTCCGTCATCGTGGAAGAAGAACTCTGGCCTGTAGCGGAAGCCTCCGGACCACGACCGCCAGGCCGCGAGCGGCATGTCGGCCTCGGCCTGCAGGGACCAGTCGAAGTCGTGCCCCTTCTGGAAGCTCTCACCCCTGGGGCGGTAGAGTCCTACCGAGGCCCAGCCCGACGGGATGCCTCCCGAAGGCATGAATAACGGGTCGGGAGGGGGTTCGAAGCCCGTTTCGAACAGCACCGCGCCTGCCTTTATGTTGTTCATGTACTCCGAGAGCGTGTCCGGCATGTCGATGTTGTGGAAGCACTCGTGGTCGGTATAGAGCCTCGCCTCGCCCCATCCGGTGTTCCATGCGAATTCGAGCTGGATGTTCCAGTGTCCCCCGTAGATGTTGAACTTCATGTCGGGGTTGTTCCAGCTCTCGCCCATGTAGGTGTCCATCTCGAACCCGAGCCTCGTGGAGAACCTGCCGGCCTCGACAGGAGTGACCCTGGCGGCGATCTCGCCGTAGACGAAGTGGGCGACGTCCGAATCGAAGAACTTGAATACGCCGAGCTTGCCGTCGGCGGTCATGGGAAACTCGACCGCCGATGGCAGGGATATGGCGAGGATCAGAGCGATGGAAGACATCAGGCGTCCGGTTCGAGGAATGAGAGCAGATCCCTGACCTCTGCTCCGGGCTCGCTCAGGAATGGCAGGGCTGCGGTCAGGGCCTTTGCGAAGACCGTCTCCGGGACGGCGCCCTCGAAGAACAGCCTGTCTTCCACGACCGTTCTCGGGACTCCCTGGACGGAATAACGCATTGAGAGTGCGGGGAACTCTTCAGCCTCCACGATCTCGGCCCTTATCCCCGGGCTTGCCGCCGCGAGCCTAGCCGCGGCGACCGCGGCCCTGGGGCAGTGAGGACAGGTGGGCGTGACGAAGACCCTGATCCGGAGGTCGCGGTTCAGCGCAGACACCAGGGCGTCCACGTCCGGTCCGGCGGCGGCGATGCCCGCACCCGCGTCGGTGATCAGCGTGAGCAGGGTCGAGAACTCGTACCCGGAAGGGGTGCCGTAGAACCTCACGCGGTCGTTAGCGCCGCTGACTATGAAGGCCGGGACGAACTCGACCGCATCGGCCTCGCGGCGGTCCGTGTCGGTGAGGGCGTTCAGCTTCTCGAGCTTCACCTTGTCCGACAGCCCGGCCAGTTCGTCGAGTATCCGCTCGGTGTCCAGGCATCCCTCGCAGTTGAGCCTCTGGGTGTATAGCCTGAGCGTTACGCTCCGCGGCATGTCCTGGAAGAGTCTGCCGACTTTTTCGGCGTCTGCGGCCGACAGCAGCCCCACAGCCCTAGCCTCCCAGTCCGAGCCGGTGCCAGGCCGCCGATGCGGCCCTCGCCCCGTCCGCGGCTGCGGTGACGACCTGTCTGAGCGGGTTGGAGGTCACGTCGCCGGCGGCAAAGACGCAGTCGTGCGATGTCAGCACGATGTCCCTGGTCCAGACCGTGCCGTCCCCGTTGAGGCGGACGAGCCCGGCAAAGGGCTCCGTGGCGGGCTTCCGGCCCACATAGACGAACACTCCGTCCACCTGAATCTCCGACTGCCCCCCGGGGGTATCGAGTAGAGCCGATTCCACGCCGGAAGTGCCCCGGATCTCGAGGAGCCTGGTGTTCCAGAGTACATCCACCGAAGGGGACGCGAGGAGACGGTCGGCCAGTGCGGGCTCGGCCCGCAGCGCATCGCGCCTGTGGACGAGAGTGACCCTGGAGGCGAAGGAAGTCAGATGGAGGGCCTCCTTTACCGCGCTGTCGCCGCCTCCCACGACCATGACATGCCTTCCCCTGAAGAATGGCGCGTCGCAGGTGGCGCAGTAGCTGACGCCCCTGCCGTAGAATTTCTCCTCTCCCGGGACGCCCAGCCTGGCGGGCGCTGCGCCCGTGGCGATTATGAGAGCACGCGCATGCACAGGACCGCCGTCGGCCTCGATCAGCAGGCCGCCGCCATCCACGGCGGAGGCGGCCGAGACCCGTTCCGACAGGAAGACGGTGCCGGCGGAGAGTGCCTGTGAGCGCATGACGCCGATCAGGGCCTCGCCAGTGGTAGGCCCTGTGCCGGGATAGTTCTCGATCCTGTCGGTCAGGGCGGCCTGACCGCCGGGCTGCCAGCCCTCGAGGACGGCGTGCCGCATCCCGTATCTGGACAGGTATAGCGCCGCCGAGAGACCTGCAGGGCCTCCCCCCGCCGTCACCACGTCGAAACTGCGCTCGCCGGAGGACGATGCAGGCGGGATGAGACCCGCTTTAAGGTCGAGCTCCATGTGCCTAAGGGGCTGAAAACGCGATTGCCTGGAGCTGCGTGAGGAGCGAGGGCTTGTCGCGGAAGCCCACCAGCCTGTCGATCTCCTTGCCGCCCTTGAAAACGATGAGCGTGGGGACGCCCCTGATGCCGTACTGCGCGGCCTCGGACTGGTTCTGGTCGATGTCGATCTCGTAGAAGTCCCAGTCGGGCATCTCACCGGAGACCTGTTCGAGTACGGGATGGAGCATCTTGCACGGGCCGCACCAGGTGGCGCTGAAGTCGACGAGCGAGAACCTGTCCGTGACGGCCGTCACTGCAGGCAGTTCCTTCCCGGAGATCTTCCTTAGAGCCATCAACGTCTCCTTTCGAGGTGATACAAGCTGAAACTGCCGTAACGGGAAACGGGTTCCCGGAGGACGGTGCGTCTTCCCGGGCTTCACGACCCCTTCCGGGATGAGCATATTGGATGGAGGACGGGAGGTGCAAGATGAGCCTTGAAGCGAGGCTCGCCATCGAGGAGTTCGAGACCCTTGCGAAGGGCATCATCCTGAGAGGCTACTACCGGCCGGGCGGGGAGTCCGGAGCGAGCCTCAGGAAGTTCATGACAATCTCTCGCCCCGCGCTCTATCAGCTCGTGGAGGATCCCGACAGGCTCGACGCCGACGCGCTTCTCTACGTTCTCATGAGGCTCCCCGACGGCATCTGGTCCGTAAGGCAGATCACCGTCGTCAGGGAGATCAGCGGAGACGTCGCCGAGGACTTCTCGCCGGTGGAGACGAAGGCGAGACGCAGACCGACCTTCCGGACCGGACCGGATTCCTTCGTCACCGCCTTCCGGGGCGGCATGAGCGACATGGTGGATTTCATCTCCGCCATAACCTGCTTCCAGATAGAGGCCGACAAGATCAGGGCCAGACACTCGGCCTACCTCGCCAAGCTGCACGAGGATCCGCAGCACGTCTCCGTATGGCGGACCATAGAGAGCGGTGACGCGGACGCTCAGGAGCCGGGCGGGATGGAGCACCTTTCCCTTCTCCACGAACTCTCCGTCGAGTTCCGATGCGGATACGGCGCCATCAAGGCTCTCGACTCGTCGCTCGGCGGACGCTTGGTCGAGGTCATCCGCTCGATCGCCGCCACCGGTCCGAGGGATCTCAAGGTGGTGTTCTCGGACAGATTCGGCCTGGTCGGCTCATACAGCGCCAGGGCTAAGCGATGGACCTCGCTGCTGCTCGAAACGATGAGATCGATGGGGCTTTCGGGCAGGCGCGTGCACATCGTGTCCAGCAACCGCCACAGCATAGTGAACTGCCTGTCGCCGTACCTGCGGCGGCACTGGACCGATCTCGGCATGGAGGGGCCATCGGACTATGCCGGGGCTCGAACGGCCCTCGATGAGCCGGGGAGGGCTCAGGAGCGCGCCGCGGAGGATGCCGCCGGCGGCATCCGGTCCGTTCCGGTCCCCCCGGACATGCCCTTCTGCCAGATCATCGACCTCGGCTCCCTCGACGCTTCGCTCATCGATCCCAGGCTCGCCCCGCCGGCGGATCCCTCCGGGGTGATCCTGAACATGGACTACGCCTTCGGGGAGGAGGGGTTCTTCATCTTCAACGAGATGTTCGAATCCCTGGGAGCAGACGTTTCGAGCGTCTACGTGATGGGAAAGGCGGGGACGCTGGTCGGCGGCAGGGGTGACATCATGCTGCCCTCCTACTTCGTGAAGCAGGGTTCGGGAGACGTCTACGAGGTGGACAACTGCCTGGCGACCGACGACTTCGAGGGTACGGGATGCGCCAGGGTGTACTCGGGGGGACCGATGCTGACCGTCTCGGGGACGTTCCTTCAGAACGAGGGAGTGCTGACCTATTTCAGGGACAACTGGAAGGCTCTGGGGGTAGAGATGGAAGGCATCCCCTACGCCAGGGCGGTGAAGCAGGCGCTGCTGCGGGGAAGGCTGGGCGGCTCGGTCAGGGTAGGCGTCGTGTACTACGCCTCCGATGCCCCTCTTTCCGGCGATCTCCTCTCCGTCCCGCTGGGCGGTACGGGCGTGATGCCGGCGTACGCCGCGAGTCTCGCGATCCTGAGGAGCATCATGGGCGGTTCCGGGGGCGGCCCTACTCCTTCTTCCTCTTGAGGATCATCACTGCGCCCCCGAGGCAGTCTCCTATCGCGGCGACTATCCAGCCCTCCTTCTCCTTTTCGCATACGAGCTGCGCGACGTTGTCCTTCATCTTCCAGAAGAGCTGGTTGACTTCGTGGGTCCATACCCCGTCGCCCCGGATCATCACGAGCACGCTGCCGTTGAAGACCTCGCCCAGCGTGGCCACGCTCCAGCCGTCGGGCTCGAGATCACGGATCACCTTCTCGAGGGAGCCCCTGCTCTTCCAGGAGGCCGCTATAACCTTGTGCTCCATCTCGCTCCTTCGTTGCCGCCACGTTCTCCGGCAGGATCGCCCGGACCGGAAACACTGCCGCCCGGCCTGTGAATCCCGGAACCGGGCCGCGCCTGCTAGTAGGCTCCCTTCCTGGAGAGCGCGGCAGGCAGGGTAAGCAGAAGTATCGATAAATCCATCCATATCGACCAGTTGTCGACATAGTAGAGATCCAGCTTCACCATCTCCTCGAAGCCGATCTGGCTGCGGCCGGACACCTGCCATACTCCGGTTAGGCCCGGGGTCGTCTTGAGCCTCTTCAACTGGCGCTCGGTGTACTCGGCGACCTCTTCGGGAAGCGGCGGCCTCGGGCCTACGAGGCTCATTTCGCCCCTGATCACGTTCAGGAACTGCGGCAGCTCGTCGAGGCTCCAGCGTCGGAGGAATCTACCCGAGCGGGTGACGCGCGGATCGCGCCGCATCTTGAACAGAGGGCCAGAGGCCTCGTTCATGGCCTTGAGTTCGTCCTTCATCTTGTCCGCGCCTACCTTCATGGACCTGAACTTGAGCATCCTGAAGGGCCTGTTGTTGCGGCCGAGCCGTGTCTGGGAGTAGAAGACCGGCCAGCCGTCGTCGAGCAGAATGACGGCGGACAGGATAAGGCAGGGGACGAGCAGAAGGGGAAGCGAGGCCAGCGCGACGGTCAGATCGAAGGCCCGCTTGCAGACGCTCCTCGCGCCATGGAGAGGCGGGGAGACCGACTCGATCAGGGTGGTGCTGCCGAGGCTCGTGAAGCGCGTCGTCATGCTGACAAGCGTGAACACGTCGGGCACCAGCATGTAGGAGATGCCGGCATGCTCGCAGGCGTAGATGATGTCGGCCGTCTCGTCCCTGGTGAGCGACGTGTCGGCCACGATCAGCTTCTCTATCGACCTGTCGCGCAGATAGGCGCCGAGGTCGTCCGCCCGGTCCGCCTCGATCGAGGGTTCGCACTCCCTGCCCGGCGGGCGGATGAAGCCGCAAAGGACCGCCGGGAAGGCGCCCCTGCTGCTGAGGTGCCTCGAGAGTTCGAGAGCGAGCGGGCCGCAGCCGTATATCGCAGTTCTGGAGGCAAGCCCCGACTCGAGGGCCGCCTTCCGGGTCATCTCCCTGAATACGCCGTGCCAGACCGCCAGACAGAGGGATGATGCCGGGAAGGAGAACAGCAGCACGAACCGGGAGAAGTTGAGTTCCCGCACCGCGAAGCTGAGTGCGAAGGTGATCACCACGGCGGTGAAGGTGGAACGGAGTATCCCGGCCAGCTCCTCGATCTGGTCGAGACCCCAGTTGCGGCGGTAGACCCCGAAGGCATGCATCACGATGATAGTTACTACGCCCATTACGACGCCGGCAACGAGGTAGTGGAGGGCGGAGAGCCTGAAGTCGAGGGGTCTGCCGAGCGTTCGCGAGAACAGGCCTGCCAGGAGGGAGTGCCTGAGCCAGAAGCCGAGCATGTAGACGGCGATCACGATCACGAGGTCGCCGACCGCCATCAGCAGCGCATTGATCCATTCCAGACGGTTCTTCAGCATGGCCGCGGGCATCTTCCAGTCAAGGCTCCAGGATGATCCGAGTAGAATCTAAGCATGCTCCTGAGATGCAGCCACAGGGCTCTTCCCGGCCTCCCCGCGCTTTCCCTGCGGGATTCGTGCTCCATTAAGGCGTCCGGCACGTGCCACACCTCGAAGCCGTTCTCCCATGCACGCCAGCACATCTCCACATCCTCGAAGTACAGGAAGTAGCGTTCAGACATCAGCCCGAAGGCTTCCCGGCCCCGGGCCGTTACGAACATCGCCGCTCCCACGAGCCAGTCCACTGGGGTGGGATTGTCATCGGGATTATGCGGCATGTGCCTCTCTATCGCCGCCCGGCCGGCACTGGTGCGCCCCCAGGGGGTTCTACGCGCTGCAATGGCGGACGGGTCCGGGAATCTCCTCGCCGAGGACTGGATCCGGCCGTCCGCGGAGAGGAGCCTGGGGCCTGCTATGCCGATGCCGTCGGATTCCGAGCAGAAGGCCTCCAGGCGGGAGATCGACCCGGGGCGGACTATCACGTCGGGGTTCAGGAAGAGCACCGGGCCCGGGCCGCACAGCCCGGCTGCAATGTTGTTGGCTCTCGCCAGCCCGAGGTTCCGCTCGCATCTGACCGTCCTGACGTCCCTGAAGGAGGCGCAGAGCCCGGGTGTGCCGTCGGAGGATGCGTTGTCGAACACGACGATCCTGCGTGGGATCTCGCAGGGATCGAGGTCGAGCAGTGACGAGAGGCAGCCCGCGATCGTCCGCGAGCTGTTGTAGGTCGTGATGACTACGGATGCTTCGGCTGGCATGTCCCCGGTGGAGGATGGTCTGCAGCGCAGACCCCGGATATGGGAGGGAGGGGCGGGCGAGGCCCGCCCCTCCGTAAAGGCGTCAGGGCTAGCGCTTCTTGCCCTTCTTGCCCTTCTCGACGAGTTCCTTCAGGGTCTTGCCGGCCTTGAAGTGCGGTACTCTCTTCGCCGGATAGGTTTTCTTGGCGTGAGTCTTGGGATCGACACCGACCCTCTGTGCCCTGAGCTTGTTCGAGAACGTCCCGAACCCGACAAGGCTGATCTTGGCGTCCTCCGCCTTCAGAGCATCCATGATGCCCGCCAGGAAGGCATCAACAGCACCTCCGGCCTGCTTCTTGGTGAGGCCGGTCTTGTCCGCGACGTGCGCTACCAGATCCTTCTTGGTCATGAAGTCACCCCCTTTCCACGACCTTTCCCCGAGTGTAGATCACCGAAAGCTCCATGTCAAGCGTGTATCACGATCATTGAAGCCGTTGTGACCAGTGTTCCCGACCGCGACGGGCGGATAACACCGAAAAATAACAATAAAAAGCTATAGCTAGAAAAATTCTTTCGTTCGACGAATCCGGCATTCCGGGGATTCGGGCCGTGATCCGTGTCCCGCCCGGCGGAAAGGCGCTAGAAGTTGCTGACGTGCTGTTCGACCTTGATGTCGGGCAGGTCCACTATGTTGATCCTGAAGTAGAATCCGCTGTCCATGTCCGAGATGTGCCGCACGAAAAGGGCCTCCCAGCAGTGGAGATCCCTGCGGAGCGTGTAGCTCTGGTTGATGAAGGAACCCTTCGAAATGTCGTAGTAGGTGGTGTAGTCGATCGACCAGGACGGTGTCAGCTCCAGGGAGGCCGATGCCCTGATCTTGCTGAGGTCGTCGGCTCCGTCGAACCCTCTCGTGTAGTGGTGCGTGAAGGAGAGCCTGTAGGGAAGCCCCTGGAAAGAGACGGAGTCGGGAACCAGTGTCCGGTCGTTGCCGACGATCTGTAGAGACGTGGTGAAGCCCATTGAGATGAGTTCCCTGTCGTAGAGGTCCCATGCTGCATCGGCCCGGAATCTGGCCAGGGTGACCGGCGTGAGGTTCAGCGAAGCCGAAAGCGGGGAGAAGGACCGCTCCGAATCGCCGGGGTCCATGTCGTACGAGACGGCCAGGTCGAGGCTGGCGAGTTCGGTCTTCTCGATGCCGGAGGGCGACTCCCTCTTGGCTTCCAGGCTCTGAAAGAGTCCGAACTGGACCGTGCCCCCGCTCGAGGGCAGGGAGAAGTCCGAGAAGGTCCAGTACTTCGTAGAGGCGGAATCCGCGGGCGAGAGCGAGATTCCGTCGTCGCCACCCGCGAGATGGCTTTCAGGCGACCACCTGATGACCGCCCTCGGGCTGATCGTGTGGCGGAAGGCGGTGTATCCCAGGCCGCCCTCCTGGAAGGTTCCGTAGACATCCGAGGAGAGGCTCAGGCTGCCGGTTCCGGCAGCCCACCACGGGTAGCGGCCGCCGCTGCGGTCCCTGTCATAGACCGTGAACACCCCTCCTATCCTCGGAGAGATGGACAGGAAATCCAGCACGCGTTCCGAGGCTGAAATCTCGGAAGCGGTCCTGAGGCCGGAATGGGTCGTCCTGCTCTCCTCCCTCCGGGTATCCATCGAGACGTAGTGGGAGGAGAGATTCCAGTACAGGGAGTGCCAGAACCGCCTTTCGGAGGGATCCGAGGGGGCGCTGAACAGAGGGGTGGAGTTGATCCCGAGCCTGAAGTCGGGAAGTGTCTGCACCGACTCGGTCTCGTCCGGTATGCTGTCGGGATCGTTGTCGAGGTATGCGGTTCTGTCGAGGGTGAGCTGAAGGGACGCGATGCCAAAGGTTCTCGATACGCTCGCCCAGGATCGGACTTCGTTCTTCATCCTGTCCTCAATCTCGGGCTCCGTGTCCTTCAGATAGGACCTGTCGCTGAGGAACTCGGCGTTGAGGCGCACGGCGGTTCCGTCGGGAAAGTCGTGCAGATGAGAGCCGAACAGGCTCCATCTGTCGAGATGGCTCTCGAACTCCCTCCTCCATTCGGTTTCGAGCCTCCCCTCGTGCACGTAGCGGAGCCTGTGGCGCTCCCTCGCGGACAGGGAGAAGCGTGATCTGTCGAGGATGTCGCCCTGGACCAGCAGATCGAGGTAGTCGGAGAAGGCGAAGTAGTAGCCGAGACCTCTCAGGAATCGACCGTCCCTGGATGTCTGTCCGAATCTCGGGATGGTGAAGCCGGACTGGCGGCCCGTACGAATGGGGAAGACCATGTAGGGGAGGTACATGACCGGAGTGTCCGCTACGTAGAGGTATATCGGCCTAGCGATGGCGCGGTCGTTCTGGAACACCTTCATCATCGGGGAATGGAAGTAGTAGTCCGAGGAGTCCCCGTCGCAGGTCGTGAACCTGACGTCCGTGATGTTGAACTCCCGGCGGCCCACCTGGGTGATCGAGGTTCCTGAATAGAAGCCGAACTCGTAGCGTGAATCGCCGCCCTCGATCATCCCCCGTCTGGCGGTCATGTCGTAGAACATCCTGGTACCCCTGATCGACTCGCCCCTGTCGAACAGCTCAGGCGCGCCGGAAGCCTCGATCAGATCCAGTTCCGAACGGTATCGAACCGTGTCCGCCTCCAGGTTCATGTCGCGGTAGTCCACCCGGGACGACCCGATCAGGACGAAGTCGCCCGTCGAAGGCATGAAGCAGATCGAGTCCGCGCTGTAGGCGATGGTCTCCAGGACGGCGGTCCTCGTGGAGTCCGCCGTGCTGTCCGACAGGACGATGGAGAGGATCAGGGGGAGAGGCGGGATCATGTGCGGGAATCCCGGGCCATGAGAGCGGCTCCGAGGGCGCCGGCTTCGGAGGAGTCGGGCACCGTACTCACGCACCACGGATGCCTGCATCGTCCGGTGAATTCGGCGCAGGCCGGCTGCATGAACAGATCGGAGGCGTTGGCGAGCCCGCCCGCAAGGTAGAATCCGTCCGGACTGAGGCAGTTGGCGAGGCTGGCGAGGCCTCTCCCCACCCAGGCGCCGTACACATCGAAAGCCTTCAGCGCTGCAGAGTCGCCATTCCGGGCAAGCTCTGCGATCTCCCTGGGGTCGGGGACGGTTTCCTCACCGGCGGAGGGCTCTCTGCCCAGGTAGTACCGGACGAGGGCATCCCGGCCCGCATATCTTTCCCAGCAGCCGGTGGAGCCGCAGGGACATGCCTGCCCGGAGCTTTCCACCGCCATGTGGCCGAATTCACCTGCAAACCCTGTGCCGTAGATTACCTTCCCGCGATCCAGTATCGTGCCTCCGATCCCGGTGCCCAGTGTGACGAAGACGCGGAGTCCATCCGAGGGGATCAGGCCGGTCCTCACCGCTCCGTAGGCGAATGAGTTGCAGTCGTTGTCCACGACGGCTCCCGCCCCGGTTCTCCCGGCGATCTCGGAAGCTACGTCCAGAGGCGCCCAGCCGGGCAGGTTCGGAGAGAACGAGAGAATGCCGCGTCGGCGGTCCACCAGGCCGGCAATCCCGACACCGACGGCAAGAGGCTCGGGATCTGCGTTCAGGATGGTCCCGGCGAGTTCATCGAGAAGCCTCCGGGCGCCCCTGAGCGGGAGAGTGGAGAGCACCGCCTCGATCCTGAAGGGCGAATCGCGCCCCACGGAGCCGACGACAGTGGTTGTACCCCCGATGTCCGCTCCCCAGAAGCGTCTATTCGACACTGACTATCTCTCCGTCGATCACCATTACGAGCGGCAGGGACACGCGCGCCACCGTCCGCGCGCCTATCGTGCAGACTCCGCTCGCGCCCCTGATGCTGCCCGTGGAGGTGATGGCCCTCTCGAACGCCTCTCTGGAGTTCGCGCCGTCGGAGGCTGCGTCGAGAATGACCGAGGCCGCGTCGTAGCCCTGGGCGGAGAGGATGGAGGGATCGGTCCCGTACTTCCTCCTGTAGTGGAACACGAAGCTCGAGGTCGGCGGATACATGGATCCTGCCCCGAAGGAGCAGGTGAAAACCGCCCCGTCCATGTACTCCCCGCCGAGCCTCAGCACGGCCTCGCTGTCGAGGCCGGACGTGCCGAAGATCATGGCGTTCAGGGAGTAGTAGCGGAGCTGCGGGGCGATCTGCACAGCCTCGTATGCGGTGACTGGAATGAAGATGCCGTCGGGCGAGGCGTTCTTGATCGAGGATATCTGGGTTTTGAAGTCTGTATCGTCCGTGGCGAACGCCTCGGTTCTGACTATCCTTCCGCCCATGCGCTCGACGGTGGCGGCGAACTGCTCCGCCTGAGCCACCGATGTGCCGGTGTAGCTGTGGAGGATGGCAAGCCTGCTGCAGCCGGCCGTGCGGACGGCGTATTCCGCGACGGTCACCGCTTCGTCCGCCCCCGCGGGAACCAGCCTGTGGACATAGGCGCCGATGCGGTCGACGTCCGAGGAGGTGGCGGCCGGCGAGAGGGTGGGGAGCCCGTACTGCTGGGCATACTCGGCGAAGGCCTCGGTTTCGGCGCTGGTCAGGGGCCCGATGACAGCGAAACAGCCCGGATCCGATCCGAGGTTCCTGCCCGCGGCCGCCAGTACCTCCCTGTCGCCACGGGTATCGACGACCACCAGTTCCGGAGCGTTGGATACGAGATCGGCGGCTCTCTCGAAGCACAGCCTCACGCCGGATTCCACCTGCGAGGCATAGGCGGCTCCGTTGCCCGTCATGGGAAGAACGAGCGCCACGTAGCCCCTCTCGGGGCCTTCGGGGATTCCACCTGCCCAGTATCGCTCGCGGAAGCCGGGGTATAGGCGGTCGAGCTCGCCGGCCGTCATGGACGCCCGGACGGTCTCCCCGGAAGTCGTGTACCTCCTGGCCAGTTCGAGCAGGACATAGGGCTCGAGCCAGTCGGCCCTTCTCCGGGCGGCGAGCTGGTCGGCGGAAAGGCCTCCCAGGACTTCGAAGGCCAGGGCGGAGGCGGCTTCCGCCTCGGCGGCCCGGAGATTCTCCGGGTTCAGCGAGCCCAGAGCATCGGCCGCCCTCGTCCAGCGGCCCAGTGCGGAGAGCGAACGCGCAACGAGCAGCAGAGCCCTCGCCCTGGTGCCGGAGCGCGTCTCGACTGCGATGCTGTCGGCTGTGGCGAGAGCCCTCTCGACCATGCCCGATCCGAGCCAGGCCTCGGCTCTCCCGAGGCGCCATTCGGGCACGGAGGGATTGTCAGGACCGGCGGAAATGGCCTGTGTGAACAGGTCTGCAGCGCGCTCCCACCGCCCCGATTCCAGGCATGCCCTCGCCTGCTCGGCCTGGGCGGCTCCATCCCCGGAGTCCGCGATCCGGCAGGAAGCCATGAGCATGAGTACAGCGAAAGTGGCTGTGACGAGAAGCGCGCGGCGGGGCATCTGCAGACCTCCGATTGGGATGGGTTGCCGGAATATGGCCCTGGACGGTCTCCCGGCGCAACGAAAAGGGCCCGCGCCGAGGCGGGCCCTTCTCTCGAATGTCCGGTTCCGTCAGGCGCCCGGCTGCTCCTGATCCAGCGCGGGGATCAGGCTGTCGATGGGCGTGTTCATGTTCTCGAGCATCCAGATCGCGTCGTCGGTCAGCTCGGAATCGGGGAAGCGCTCGATCATCTCGGTGAAGGCGGCGCTGGCGGCGGCCGAGTCGTGGAGGTATTCGCTGTAGGTGAACCCGATGAGGAAGCTCGCCTGATACGCGGTGGAATCCTCCGGGAACCTCTCCAGGAACAGCCTGAAGTAGGATATGGCCGTCTCGGGGCTGGACTGCATCATGTTCTGGGCCATCATCATGAGTGAATCGGCAGGCACGTCCGGACCCGGCAGGAATGCGTCCTCGTTTATGGAAACGGCATACTTCTCGCGGAGGCTCGGGATGAGTTCATCGCGGAAGTAGCTGTTCACCATGGCCGGTTTGAGCGTGTTGATGATGGACTCGCGGACCTCCTCGATAGGCCTGGATCCCTCGGGGCGGCTGTCGATGACCTGGATCAGGACTATGCCGAGGTCGGTGGTGAAGGGTCCTGCCAGAGTCCCCGGAGCGGCTGCGAAGAGGGCGGCCGAGATTTCCTCCTGGAGGCCCAGATAGGGCAGGGGGGAATCGACGGTTATCCAGCCGAGATCCCCGCCGACGCCCGCCGTGGGGGCGTGTTCGCTCAGCTCGATGGCGGTGCTGTCGAAGGGCTGACCTGCCTGGATGTCGGCCATAGCGGCGTCGATGACGGCGGGATCGGCCGCCAGGATCATCGCGGCATGGACCTGGGCGCCCTGGTAGTAGATGTCCATGGCGTGCAGATCGTAATAGGCCTGGATCGCCGAATCGGGGACGACGACCGAGTTGATGACCTGATCCTCGTAGAAGACTTGGATCAGAGCCCTGACCCTGGTGTCCTCGACATGCTGCATGGCGATCTCGACCTGCGCCTGGACGAAGGAATCGCTGTCCAGACCTGCCTCCTCGGCTGCCTGGAGAAGGAGTTCACGCTCGACCAGATGATCGAGGAGTATGCGCTGACCCTCGGGCGTCTCGAAGCTGGCCCTCTGGTATGGAGGTATGAGTTCGAGTTCGCGCTTCAGGGTCTCGTTGGTTATCTGGACGTCGCCGACAGTGGCCAGGACGACCACGGTCGAGTCGGAACCGGACGTCTTCACGCCGGGAGCTCCGCATCCGGCAGTGACTGCAATGGCAAGGGCGGACAGACAGAAAAGGATCCTCATACTGCTCCTCCATGCTGGTCGCAATTATCCCGGTCCACATCCTCGGGCAGACCGTATGCGATGAAACCCCTGGCGAGTTCCTCGAGAGCCGTTTCGACGGGTTTGTCCGGCCTGGCTCCCTCTATCAGCGGCGGGGCGCCGGCCTTCAGATGCCGCACTCTCTTTGCGGCCGCAAGCGCGAGCAGGTACTGATTCAGACTTGCAGCGGCCTGCTCCTCAATCTGGTAGAAGCTTCTCATCTTCCTCCATGTGCATGAGAGGGGCCGCACCAGGCGGCCCCGATATCCTTCCAGTGCCCTTCTGCGCGATGGACGGTGATTGCTATTGATCCTGTGCGCGCCGGGCGCGGAACTCGGTAAGGAAATCCCAGCGGGCGATGTCGATGAGGTTGAGATCCCTCAGATCCACGCGCTGAGTTCCCAGCTCGGAGACGTCCCAGCGGCGTATGACCATCATCTGGTCGACATCCGAGGAAAGGGCGCCATCCGGCCTGCTGGGGAACGTGAGGGGATGCCTGAAGGAGACTTCCACCTTCGAGACCTCGGGATCGGAGGTGGTGTAGCCGATGAAGGTGAACGTCTCGATTACGACGGAGTCTCCCCTTGCGCGCCCGCGTCGGTCGGGATTCTGGTAGAAGACGTAGGTCGTGTCGGGTATGGTTTCGAAGCGGTATTCGCCGCCCATGGGATCGACGAGTTCGGCGGTGCTGATTTCAAGATTGGAGAGTTCGGCGGGTGTGAGTACCCAGGGATACCTGTTGCCGAGATAAGCGGCCTGCTCCTCGCAGACCCTCACGAGGTTGGCCCGTGAGGCGCTCATGCGCCTCATCTCGGCGTACTCGGCAAAGGCCACGCGCCTGAAGGTGGGAGCCCAGTCGGCCTCCATGAACAGCGAGTCCGGATATTCCTTCTCGATCAGACCGCCGACAACGCCCCCATGCCGTTCGATGTTGTTGCAGGATATGGCGAACTGGGATCCGAGGGCGAGCTTGGGGTCGTACAGATACATGGAATCACGCAGCGCCTCGTTTGCCCAGATGCTGGGGCATACGGCCACGCTCTCGGGAAGGGATGCGTACTCGAGAAGCGCCGGCAGGTCGGGGGCTATCGAGCCTTCGTTGTTGTACATGTAATCGATCTCGGCGGTAGCGAGCTCCTGGAGATGAACCCGGCAGAGATCCCTGGGAATTCTCTGGGACTGTACTCTGTCATAGATTCGGTAGATCAACAGGGCAGCAAGCAGTACGATGAGTACCCTGACCAGAAGCTTGCCTTTCATCAGATATCCCTCCACGGAGCGCTTTTGGCAAACACCGCCAACAGTTTTTAAGAATCTATTGGCGATTCTTTCCACCTGTCAAGTTGCACTACATGTCCGCGAACGAAACCACGGGGACGGGGCGCGAAACCCTGGCCTCGACCCCGGAGGGCCATGCGGAGAGAAGGGGCGAATCCGTCTCGACCGCGACTTCCGCACTCTGCTGACCAGCCGTGAGCACCGAGGTTCCCACGCTGTCCACCAGTGATAACATTGCGGCGGGACCGTCCAGTGTCACCATCGGCGGATCGACCGACTGCCAGAGGTATCGTGACGGGATCTGCCCCACGGTGGACACTTCCACCGCCACGATCCTCGATGCCATGCTGTCGACCAGAGCCGTGGCGACGGCCGGTTCGAACCGGGTGACCGCGAGTTCCCTGAACGGATGCCCCCTCCAGCGGATGCCGCCGGGATCGAACGACATCGGAATGGAGGCCGGGAGAGCGCCGGGATGCGAAGATGCGTTGATCAGGGACACGGTTTCGGGGAATCCGTTGAGCTGGTCCCAGAGGACCCTGGCTCCGCGGCCTTCGAAAACGATCGTTACGCTGTCGAGATCCTCCATGTTGCAAAGAACGAGTCCGTCAGCCACCTCGGGCGGCGTTATTCCGGCCCGCTGCTCCACCGTGAAGGTGTGCGACTGGAGGCCGACAAGCCAGAGTATCACGGCGATGACGACCGGGAGAACGTTCGTGGCGAACCGTCCCGGAATTGCGGGCATGCTATTCTTCCGCCGGGGGAAGGCCGGGCGGGTTCTGGAAACCGATCGCCCCCTGAGGATCGTTGTCTTCCAGTTTGCCGTACTTCGACTCGTAGACCTTTACCTGGCTCTCCAGCGCGGCGACGAGAGCCTTGATCCTGTGCGGCGAGAGGATGATCCTGGCCTTCAGGCTGGCCGACGGGACGCCGGGCATCTGTCTGGCGAAATCGAGCACGAACTCGGCACGCGAAAAGCTCACCAGGGCTATGTTGCTGTACACTCCGTCCGCGTCCTCGGGACGGACGTTGATACGCGGCGGTGTTTTGATCATCTTCCCCTCCTGGAGCGATTGTTTTCGACCTATGCACCACTCTGCGGAGCCGGTCAAGCCCGCAGAATCCCGGCGGAGGCTGGATGGTCCCGATGGATCCGGAGCCCGTACTGGCCTCGTTCCCGGGCAGAAGACTGCTCGTGATCGGCGACCTCATGCTCGACCGCTATCTGGACGGGCGCGTCGAGAGGATCTCCCCCGAGGCGCCGGTTCCCGTCGTCTCGATCGAGGCCGGGGGGGCCAGGACGATACCGGGCGGGGCCGCCAACGTCGCCATGAACATCAGATCCCTCGGGGGAGAAGCGTGTCTCGCCGGGGTGGTCGGCTCCGATCAGGACGGGGAGGAACTCGTACGGATCCTGTCGGACGCAGGCATCTCGTGCGCCGGAGTCGTACATGACGCCGGAAGGCCGACTACCACCAAGACCCGAGTGGTGAGCGGCAGTCATCAGATCATCAGAATCGACAGGGAGACCTGCGACCCGCTGGCTCCTCCGGCCGGCGGGGCGCTCCGGCGCTTCATCCTGGACGGCCTCGGCGACTACGACGCCGTCGTGTTCCAGGATTACGACAAGGGCGTGATCGGGAGCGGGCTCATAGCGGAAGTCATACGGGCGGCGGCCTCCAGGGGCATCCCGGTTACGGTCGACCCCAAGTTCAGGAACTTTTTCCTCTATTCGGGCTGCACCCTGTTCAAGCCGAACCGCCACGAGACCGCCAGAGCCCTGGGTCGCGAACTGCCCGATCCCGGGTCCGCAATGGAGGCTGCGGTGGAACTCGTCCGCAGGCTCGGAGCGGCCGCAGTCATGATCACGCTGGGCGAGCAGGGCTCCGTCACCGCCCTCGGAGGTGGAGGCGGGTTCCACAAGCCCACCTTCGCCAAGAGGATATTCGACGTCTCGGGCGCGGGCGACGCCGTGATCTCGGTGATGAGCCTCTGCCTCGCAGCCGGGGTCGATCTCGAGACGGCGGCCACTATATCGAACCATGCGGCGGCGGCTGTCTGCGCCAGGCCCGGCGTGCACGCGGTCACTCCGGAGAACATCAGGGAGGAGTGCCGCGAATACTATGCAGGCCCCTGACGCCGTGAGCGCCTGCGATCCGGCGGTGGCCAGGTGCCGGCGCGTGCGCAGGGCCGGCCTCACTCTCGTCTTCACCAACGGCTGCTTCGATGTCCTCCACCCCGGGCACCTGCTCATCCTCGAAACCGCCAGGTCGATGGGCGACTTCCTCGTGGTGGGGCTCAACACTGACAGGTCCGTCAAGGCTCTGAAGGGCCCGGGAAGGCCGGCGGTCCCCCTGTCAGGCCGTGCCGCCATGCTTGCCGCCCTGGCTCCGGTCGATCTCGTGATACCCTTCGACGAGGACACTCCCGCGAGACTGATCCGCGAGATCAGGCCCCACGTCCTGGTCAAGGGCGGCGATTACTCCGCCGAAGACGTGGTCGGAGCCGACACGGTCCTCGCCGACGGCGGAAGGGTGGAGATAGTCCCGCTCCTGCCCGGCTTCTCGACCACCGTTCTCCTGGAAGGCGGCCGGATGCCCAGATGATCCGCAGGACGGGCTTCGCCCTCGATACGCTCATGGTGACGTGCGTGTCGCTGGCGGCGAGATCCGCTCTGTTCGCCGGCTTCTCCTCCGCGCCCCTGTTCCTGCATCCACCGGTCGACGGGGCCTGGCATCACCGGTGGGCATCCCTGATAGCCTCCGGCGACCCGTTCGTATTCGCCCCCTATTTCCGGGCGCCCCTGTATCCCTGGATACTGGGAGCGGTCTATTCGGTCTTCGGAACCTCCGTCACGACCGGAGCCCTGTTCTCGCTGGCCGTGTCCGTGGCCGGATGCGCACTGTTCCACCGTGCGGCGCTGTCCTTCTGTTCCAGGCGGACGGCTCTTGCAGTCTCCCTGTGCTGGGCCCTGTGGGCGCCCGCGGTGTTCATGTCCTCGACTCTCCTGATCGAGCCCCTCTATATGACGCTGCTGCTGCTCGCCCTTTATCTGATCTCGAAGGGCCGTGTCCCGGCCGCGTCCGCCGTGCTGGGTCTGGCTGCGACGGCGAGGCCGGGGGCGATCCTGCTGCTGCCTCTGCTGCTTGTCCTCTCCGGCGGGCGGAAGGCCCTCAGGCTGCTGCCGGCGCTGCTCCCGATCCTGCTGGTCTGGTGCGTCAACGCGATCAAGGGCGACCCCGGCGTCATCATATCCTCCCAGGGCGGAATCAACCTGTACCTGGGAAACAGCCCCGACTCGGACGGGATGACCGCCTTCGCCCCCGTGCCTCCGGACGGGCTCACCGTAAGGCCCGACAACGTCTGGTCCGCGAGCGTGCGTGGAGCCCCCGCCGGAGCTAGCGAGTCCGGCGTTTCCCGATACTGGACCGGCAGGGCGCTGTCGGCCGCTCTCGACGATCCCGCCCGATGGGCCGCCCTGACGGCATGGAAGCTCTTCCTCCTCGTCACCCCCGCCGAGATTCCCGGCAACTACGATCTCTACTACATGCGCGGCCCGGCCCCGGCGCTCCGGTTCCTGCTCGCGCCTCCGCCGCTCTTCCTTCCATTCTCGCTGCTGCTCCTCCTTCTCCCGGCGGTCCTGGCCGCTGGGAAGGCGGACAAGCCCGACCGCACTCTCACGGCCTGGGTCGTCCTGCTGCTGGCCGGCGTCCTGCCGTTCTTCGTGACCTCGCGCTTCAGGCTCCCCGCCGTTCCCTTCATCCTGCTCCTCTACGCAAGGAGGCTCGAACGCTCCAGGCCGCGGATCGCCGTGCTGCTCGCCGGAGTGGTTCTGGCCGGGGCCGCATCCTTTGCCTCCAGAGGTCTCGTGGAGAGGGCTGGAGTCAACATGCCCTTCCAGGACGCGCTGGCCCATGCCGGAGAAGGCGACATGAAGGGTGCCGAGGCGCTGTTCCTGCAATCCCTGGACAGGTCGTCGCTGCGTTCCGACCTCAGCATGAACAGGGTCGAGGCCATGCACAACCTCGGGCTGATCGCCGCCAGGCGGGGGGATTTGGATGACGCAAGGGGGTGGTGGCTGGCTGCGCTGGATTGTTCTCCCGGCTTCATGCCCTCCCTCGAGGCGCTCGACGCCCTGGAGGCGATCACGGCCGGACGGGTGCGCTGACGGGTCCGCCGGGCTGACGCGATTCCGCGGCCTTCTGGCCCTCCCGCCCTTCCGCTGCGCATAATACGAGTCCGCAGCCCTGCTGCGGACTGCAGGTCGTATCGTAACCGTCACCTCTCAAGGAGATGATGAAATGTCCGGACAGCTCGAGTTCAACGAGGCGAACGTGAGGGCCGGGATCGAAAAGATCCGCCCGCTGCTGCAGAACGACGGGGGAGACATCGAGTTCGTCGGGCTCTCCGGCAATGTCGTACAGGTGCGCCTGAAGGGTTCATGCTCCGGTTGCGCCTTCGCGGCCATGACGCTCCAGTTCAGCGTCGAAAAGACTCTCAGGCAGTCCTTCCCCCAGTTGGAGAGGGTGGAGAACGTCCAGGGCGTCTGATCGCTCCGGCGGTTCCGCCGCCAGAAAAGCCGCCGTCGCACTCCTCTGCGGCAGGGATCCCGGCAGTCTGGATTCAACCGGCCGCGACAGGGACTTCGCCCTTCTCCTGGAGAGGGAGGTCGTCACCTGGAGGCTCCGGCTGGATCATGAACTCGCCCCCCTCTGTTCGCGCAGGCTCGATTCCCTGGACAGGGAGACCCTCTGCGCCCTGCGCGTCGGCGCAGTCCAGCTCCTTGTCCTCCATACGCCCGCGCATGCAGCCGTTTCCGCCACCGTCGAGGCGGCTCCGAAGCGCTCCAGGGCTCTCGTGAATGCAGTTCTGAGGAGGCTTGCGGCCTCCGGGGGCCTCGAACCGGAGGAGCCCTGGATACGCCTGTCCCACCCCGGGGAGCTGTGGGAGCGCTGGCAGTCGAGGTACGGCCGCGATTCAGCGATCAAGCTGATGGAATGGAACAACTCCATACCGGATCTGGGCGGAGTCCCCTTCGGTGCGCCGGTCGAGGGCGCTCCGGGCAGGTACATGGACGGCTACCGCTACCGCGAGAGGGCGGGCAGGCTCGATCCCGCCTCCCTGGCAGGATTCTACGTGCAGGACGAGGCCGCCGCGCTCGTCGGAAGAGGCGCGGCGGAGCTGCCGGGCCGGCTGGTGGTGGAGACTTGCGCGGCGCCCGGCGGCAAGACGGCTCATCTCGCCGTCTCGGATGCACTGACTGTTTCGATGGATCGGTCCGTGGAGCGGATGATGCAGTGGAAAGCCAACTCCAGGAGACTCGGATGGGAGTCCTGCATGCCCGTGATAGCGGATGGATCAGCCATTCCGCTGCGCGAAGCGGACAAGGTGATCGTAGACGCCCCCTGCACCGGCACCGGGGTCTTCCGGCGGCGTAACGACGCCAGATGGGGCTGGAGCGACGCGCATCTCTCGGAATGCGTCGAAACTCAGTCCATGCTGCTGGATGCTTCGTCGGCCCTAGTGAGGCCGGGCGGATGGCTCGTCTACTCGGTGTGCAGCCTGGAGCCCGAGGAGTCTTTCGAGCAGGCGGCCCGCTTCGAACGGAGGCACGAAGGCTTCCGCCGGGGATGCTTCCCGGCACCGGAGGTTCTTGTCAGAGACGGCATGCTGTGCATATTCCCACCCGAGCACCGTGTGGACGGACACTTCGCAGTCTGTTGGGAGAGGATCGCTTGAAGGAGTCGGGAAGGTTCGTCATCCTCCTGCTGGCCGGCGCGGCGATGGCCTTCGTCGCAGGCGCCCTCGTCACTCCTCTGGCCTTCAGGACGCCCCGGTTCGTGACGGCGCTCGGTTCCAGCGCCCAGCCCGTCGTCGTACCGCAGGTGGCCGGGCTGTCCAGACAGGACGCCAGGCGCGGCATCGAGACGGCAAACCTCGTCCTCGCCGGGGAGTGGTCGGAATACGGACCCATGGAGTCGATCGGCCTGGTGATAAGGCAGGATCCGCCTCCGGGGACGCAGGTTCCCCGGGGCTCTCCGGTGAACGTCTTCTGGAACATCGGTCCGCTGTTCAGGCCGTACCGGCCCGCAAGTCTGGTCGGCCTCACGGCCACCGAAGCCGAGGAGACGATAGCGGACTGGCAGTTGTACACCTCCGGCAGGAGCCGGGCTCCGCACGTTTCGGTCCCCGAGGGCAGGGTCATCGCCGTCTTCCCGCAGTACAGCGACAGCCTGCCGGTGTACATGCCCGTGAGGCTGCTGGTCTCGACCGGGTGGGACGGCATCCCGCTCTTCGTCGGCATGGGGCTCGCCGAGGCGGAGAGCATAGCTGCGATCCACGGCATCGTACTGGTCACCGAAGGCTTCGACCCCGCAGGCGGAGGCGGCGTCGACAGCATGGTGAACTCCCAGATCCCGACCCCCGGCATCTCCTACATGCCCGGAGATACCGTCCTGATCAGGGTCGACCTTACCTCCACGGACCCCTTCGCCGGCCCGGATCAGGAGGAACAGGGCTCGCATGACTGGGGGCAGTGGTAACTTGAAGCCGCTTGTTTCCGCTTCTCTGCTCTCCTGCGACCACGGGCGCCTGGCGGCGGAAGCCGCGTCCATGGAGTCGGCCGGCGCCGACATGATTCATCTCGACGTGATGGACGGCGTTTTCGTTCCCGAACTCACGTTCGGTCCGGCCGCAGCCCTGTCGATATGCAGGGCTGTCCGCATTCCTGTCGACGGGCATCTGATGGTGGAGATTCCCGACGGCCAGATCGAGGGTTTCGCGAAGGCAGGGTGCAGGTACGTCACCGTTCATGCCGAACCCTGCCCCCACCTCGACAGGACGCTGTCGAGGATCAGGGAGGCGGGCTGCCTTTGCGGAGTGGCGCTCAATCCGGCCACGCCCGTTGAGGCCGTCCGATGGGTTCTCCCGGTCGTCGATCTCGTGCTTGTAATGACGGTCAATCCCGGGTACGGCGGTCAGGCCCACATCGAGCACGTCCGCCCCAAGATCGGAATCCTGAGGCGGGAGCTGGATGAACTCGGGAGACACGAAGCAATAGTATCGGTCGACGGGGGAGTCGATTCCGGCAACGCGGCGCTCCTGAGGCGGGCCGGCGCCGACATGCTGGTGGCCGGATCCTTCATCGCGCGCAGCCCCGACCGGTCGTCGGCAATGGAGGCGTTGAGAGCGAAATGAAGATGAAGGCGACCATCCTGTCGTTAACGGTAGCTATCCTGGCGGCTTCCTGCGGGACTGCGACGCACACCGTGGACGAGGGAACGGTTGAGGAACTGAGGCGGGTGTTCGACCAGACCCGTTGCGGGTTCCGCATGGAAGATCTGGTCTACGCCGTTTCCCGGCAGTTCCCGTACCTCGTCGCGGATTCGCTCCCTCCGGACGTCATGCCCTCCGGGGTGCCGGACAGCCTCACGAAATGCCCCGTGACGCTCGAACCCTACGGAATCCGCTTCGAAATCGACGGAATCACCGTGGAATGCCCTTCCGGCCACGGCTCGGCCTCGATAGACTACTAGCACTTGAAGACAATACGCACCTTCCGTATAATATACTTTCCGGCCGGCTCCGCGCCGGTGGTGAAGTGATGTTCGAGAGGCTTTCCGAGAGGCTCGGGAGTGTTCTCGACCGGCTGCGGGGCAGGGGAGTGGTTTCGGCCTCCGACGTGTCGGAGGCCATGCGCGAGATCAGGCGCGCGCTGCTCGAAGCCGACGTCAACATCCGGGTGGCCAGGGAGATGGTTGACCGGGTCGCAGCGGAGGCCGTGGGCGAAAGGGTCCTGAAGAGCCTGACCCCCGGCCAGCAGATAGTCAAGATAGTCTATGACGAGCTGGTCAGGACGATGTCCCACGAGAGGACGGAGCCTGACACCGGGGGCCGCCGGCCCGTCGTGTGGCTCCTCGCAGGGCTGCAGGGGGCCGGCAAGACGACCACCGCGGCCAAGCTCGCGGTGTGGGCCGCCGGGAAGCGCGGGATGAGACCGATGCTCGCCGCCTGCGACCTGAAGCGGCCTGCGGCCGTTGATCAGCTCGGGATGCTCGCCGGGAAGACCGGCATGGGGTTCTACGAGGACAGGACCTCGCAGGATCCCGCCCGGGTGGCTGCGGACGCCCTGGCCATGGCCGACAGGGAGATGTACGATCTCCTGATTGTGGACTCGTCGGGCAGGCTGCATGTCGATGACGATCTGATGGCCGAGCTCGAGAGCATCCGGGCAGCCGTGTCCCCCAGGGAGACGCTGCTGGTCCTCGACGGGATGACCGGGCAGGACGCCGTGAACGTGGCTCTCGAGTTCGACAGGAGGATAGGCCTTACCGGGGCCGTCCTCTCGAAGATGGACGGGGACTCCAGAGGCGGCGCGGCCCTCTCCACCGCCGCCGTAACCGGTCGTCCGGTGTTGTTCCTGGGCACGGGAGAGGGGCCGGGCGATCTCGAGGCCTTCGATCCGGCCCGCATGGCGGGCAGGATTCTCGGGATGGGCGACGTGCTCGGCCTGGTGGAGAAGGCCGTCGAGGCGTCGGATCGCGTGGACGCCGAGAAGCTCGAGCGCAGGCTGAGGAAGGGCGAGTTCACGATGGACGACCTCCTGGCCGAGTTCGGGAGGCTCAGGAAGATGGGCTCGCTCGCGGACATACTGGCCATGCTCCCGGCAGGCATTCTGCCGAAGGGGCTGGAGGTCGATCCCCGGGAACTGGGCCGCAAGGAGGCGATCATCCGCTCGATGACGCCGGACGAGCGCCGCAGGCCCGAGAGGATAGACGGGAGCAGGCGGAAGAGGATCGCCCGGGGCAGCGGCGTGGCTGTGCGTGACGTCAACAGGCTGCTGGACGATTACAGGGCCGTGAAGGAAATGATGAAGAGGCTGGGAAAGTCGTCTCGACTGGCTTCCCTTCTGCGCGGATGACGCGCCGGGCCTCCGTGGCGTGAAGAGTCGAAGGTGTCCCTTGGAGGTGGAACTTGGTCAGGATCCGGCTCAGGAAAATGGGTACGAGCAAGCTGTCTTTCTTCAGGATAGTCGCAGCCGATTCCAGAAAGGCGCAGAACGGCAGCTTCCTCGAGGTTATAGGCTATTACGATCCTCTGCGCAGGCCTCATGAGATAAAGGTCGACGAGAAGAAGGTTTTCGACTGGATGCAGCGCGGGGCCCAGGTCAGCGAGACCGTGAGGGGCCTCCTGCGCAAGACCGGTACCTGGGAGAGATGGTCAAGATTCCGTGCAGGCGAAGAGGTTTCGCCGGAAGTGGTCTTCATCCGGGGTGAAAAGAGGACCGCGCCGGATTCCGGGAGTTCCGACCGGGCCTGACTGACGCCGCAACAACCGCGACTGGAGGGGTGTTCATGAAGGAACTCATCGAGATGATCGCCAAGACTCTCGTCGAAAATCCTGATTCCGTTCAGGTGGACGAGAAGACGACCGAGGACATGCTCGTGTACGAACTCAGGGTTTCGGAAAGCGATCTGGGAAGGGTCATCGGCCGCGAGGGTCGGATCGCGAAGGCGATGCGCACGATCATAAGGTCGATCGCCGCCCGGAAGGGACAGAAGGCGACCCTGGAGATAATGGACTGAGATGACCCCGACCGTGCAGGCCGGCTTCGTCACTCGGCCTCGCGGTCTTGCCGGCGAAGTCGAGATCAGGCTCTTCCTGGCGGGTCGGGCCGTCGCCCTGCCGCGCGGTTTCGAAGCGTTGGTGGGAGACCGGGCCGTAACGGTCGAAAGGTCGTCCATCCGGTCCGCGGACACGGTTACGGCCCTTTTCACCGGCTTGGAGAGCATCGAGGCCGTGGACGGCTTCAGGGGTGAGGCTTTCTCGGCTTCGAGGGAGTCGGTGCTTGCGGTCTCAGGATTCAGACCGCTGGCGCTCTTCCTCGGCATGAGGGTCGAGTGGCAGGACGGCGCCGGGATCGTTGAGGACTTCGAACCGTTCTCGGCCAATCCGCTCCTGTCGGTCGGCTTCGAAGGACGCCGGTTCGACGTGCCCCTGCTGCTGATCACCGAAACCGGGTCGATCGACTGGGAGGGCGGGCGGATCGGGCTCAGGCTTCCAGCCGGTCTGGTGGAGGGCGTGGATTGAGGCTGGCGGTAGCCACCCTGTTCCCCGAACTCTTCGAGCCCTTCTTCCGTACCGGGGTGGTCGGACGGGCGGCGGCATCGGGGGTCGTCGAGGCCAGTACGCTGGACATCAGGCTCCACGGGATAGATGCCAGAGGTTCCGTGGACGACTACCAGTTCGGCGGGGGAGCCGGGATGCTCCTCAGGCCCGAGCCTCTCTTCGGGGCTCTGAGGTCCGTGCCGTGGCGGGATGGCGCCAGAGTGGTGCTGATGGCCCCGGACGGGCGTCGGCTCGACCATGACCTCGCCAGGGATCTCGCGCGGGAGGAGAAGCTGATCGTCTTCTGCGGGAGGTACGGGGGGGTCGACGCCAGGTTCGTACAGCAGGCGGTGACCGACGAGGTGAGCATAGGAGACTATGTCGTCTCGGGCGGGGAGCTTCCTGCGATGGTGCTGATAGAGGCCGTGCTCCGCTGGATTCCCGGGGTGCTCGGCAGGATGGAGTCCGCCGTGTCGGACAGTTTCGCGACCGGGCTCCTGGACTATCCGCGCTACACGCGCCCCGCGGTTTTCGAGGGGATGAGCGTGCCGGAGGTCATCGTTTCCGGGGATCACGCGCAGGTCGAGAACTGGCGGTTCGAGGCCGCGCTGGCCAGAACAAGGGACAGGAGGCCGGACCTCCTGGAGGGCGTAAGCATCGAGTCGGTGAGAAAACGTTTCCTGGAAGCGGTCAGACAGGCCGCCAGGACGAAGGAGCGGGAAGATGGATGAGCTTCTTAGGCTGGTCGAGACCAACCGGCCTGCCGAGGGCATTGCGGACTTCGGTCCGGGGGACAACGTGAAGGTCCACTATCAGGTCATCGAAGGCGACAAGGTGAGGATCCAGGTCTTCGAGGGAGTGGTCATCTCGCGCCGCGGCGGCGGTGTCGGCGAGACATTCACGGTTCGCAAGATCTCCAACGGCGTGGGCGTCGAGAGGATATTCCCGCTCTGCTCGCCCAGGGTCGCCGGGGTCGAGGTCGTCCGCAAGGGCAAGGTGAGGCGCGCCAAGCTGTTCTTCCTCAGACAGAAGAGGGGCCGTGCCGCCAGAATCAAGGAGAAGAGGGTCTACTAGACCTTCCGCAGAGGATCTCCTCGGGTTCGATACCCGCGAGGCGGGCGGAAGCCTTCTTCCAGCAGGCATCGACGAGGCAGGGAGGGGGCCGCTCGCCGGCCCCCTCGTCGCATGCTGCGTCGTCCTGACGCCCGGCCTGGCGATCCCGGGGCTGGACGACAGCAAGGCTCTGACGCCCCGGGCCCGTCTGGAGGTCCGTGAAAGGATACTGGAAGGCTGCCTCGGGTTCGGGATCGGCCTCGTGGAACCCCGCGAGATCGATTCTCTCGGAATGACCCGCAGCGTCGCACTCTCGTTCGAGAGGGCCGCCGCCTCCTGCACTGCGGCGGATGTCTATCTGATCGACGGCAGACCGGTAGAGGGGCTGCCCTTCAACGCGAGATTCTTCGTCAGGGGCGATTCCAGGAGCCGCTCGATCGCCGCCGCGAGCATCCTCGCCAAGGTCCACAGGGATTCGCTCATGGCGGAGGCGGACAGGGTCTGGCCGGGCTACGGCTTTGCGGACAACTCCGGCTACGGGACGCCTGCGCATCTCGCCGCCCTGCGGGAACTCGGCCCCTGTCCGATCCACAGGTTCTCGTTCGCTCCTGTGGCGGAGACGGTCGATCTCTTCGGAGGCTTGCATGGCGGATGACGGCGTCGATCCGGCGGCTGCGGCGGAGAACGCGGTGGCGGAATGGCTGGCTTCACGCGGCTGGGAGATCGTCGAGCGGAACCTGAGGCTGGGGCCGGGGGAGATCGACATCATCGCCTGCAGAAGCGGGATCATGGCCTTCGTGGAGGTGAAGCTCGCCTCGACGGGAAGCGCCACGATGGCTCCCGAGAAGATCGACCGCCGCAAACGCACGAAGATCGCCGGCACAGCCGCTAGCTATCTCGCGGTGAAACCCTTCGGGGGCGGCTGCAGGTTCGATGTGGCCGTAGTGAGGGGACTGCCGGGGAGCTTCGAGATCGACTATCTCGAGAACGCCTTCGTCTCCGACACGATTTTCACGGTCTAGAAGCCGGTCCGCTCAGCCGAGCCTCGCGCCGGGGGAATCCGGACGGCCCGCCAGTATGGCCGCTCCCAGGGCTCCGGTGATGCAGGGCTCGTCCGGTACGAGGATCTCGATGCCCAGCTCCTTGCGCAGCGCCTTCACCACGCCGCGGTTCCTGGCGACTCCTCCGGTGAAGACGACCTGGGGAAGCAGCCTGGACCTGCCCGCCATCGAGATCGTCCTCCTGGCGACCGACCTGAAGACGCCGTTCAGGATGGACGGAACGGCGACTCCGGACTGGAGCAGGCCCACGATCTCGCTTTCCGCGAAGACGGCGCACATGGAAGAAATCTCGACCGAATCACCGTGATCCCGCACCACGTCGCCCATATCCTCGAGCGGAATCCCGAGTATCTGCCCGGTAAGCTCGATGAAGCGCCCGGTTCCGGCGGCGCACCTGTCATTCATTACGAAGTCCGTCGTCCTGCCAGAGTCGTCCATCTCGATGAGCTTCGAGTCCTGGCCTCCGATGTCGATTACCGTCCTGGCCGAAGGGAAGAGGTACGATACGCCGCCGGCATGGCAGAGTATCTCCGAAGCCACTCTGTCGGCGAGCTTGAAGTAGTTCCTGCCGTACCCGGTGGCGAGGACTCCCTGGAGATCGGAACGGACGACTCCGGCCGATTCGAGTACTCCCTCGAAAACCTCCGCGGCCGTGTCAGCCGGCCTGGAACCAGTGTCGGCGATCGCCGTCTCGACGATCTGCGAACCGTCGAACAGCACCACCTCGATCGATCTCGCACCGATGTCCACACCGCAGGAAAGCCTCATGTCATCTCCAGCATGGTCTGGATCCTGACCGCGAGCCTCTCGCGGTCGGAATCGGAATAATCGGTTTCCACCTTCATATACGACAACCCCAGGGAATCCCGGATGTGCCGCTCCACGAGCCAGGACTCGATGTTGTAAGTGTGGCAGGCATGCCATACCAGGTCCACCACCGCATCCGGCCTGTACTTAGCCGCCAGGCGGTCGATGAGGTCCAGCCTTCCCGTGTTCGGTGTCATGCACGAGCAGGGGATGTCGAAGTGCTTCCTGGCGACGGCCTCGAACGGGTCGCCATCCTCCGGCGTGAGCGCTTCAGTCGGCTTCACCCCCGAGCAGGCCTCCTGGACGACTACTATGCCGCCGCATTGTTCGATGATCTCGATGACCTTCAGAGTGTCCCTTCCGGTGGGGCACCCTGTCACCATGACTCTGGGAGCGCCCTCCGGAGCGGCCCGGAATCCTCCTGCCGCTCTCTCCCGCACCTTCTCAACGAAGCGCTCGAGCATCTCGAGATGTGGCTCGAACCCTGCGAGACGGTAGCGGACAAGGGCTGTTTCCACTCCGGTGACTATCGGCGGGTCCGAGGCTCCGAGTTCGAAAACAGTGTTCAGGAGGGATCGTTCGCGGTTCATCGCACGGATGGCCCCGCGGAGCCGGTTATCCGCTATTTCCACCCCGTACAGGTTCTCGAGGAAGGAGGCGAGCTTCCTGACCTCGGACATCCAGTGGCGGAAGGCGTCATCCTCGTCGTGCTTCTGCGTGAGTTCGAGGATGTGCTGCGGCTTCCTGTCCGCGATCAGCTCGTACATCTTCTTCTTGCCGTCGCAGGTGGTCTCCGCCACTATCGCGTCGCACACCTGGAAGAAGGGGCAGCGGTTCGTCAGGATGTATCCGAAGGACGACTTGATGAGGGGGCAGAGGTTGGACGGCAGGACGGTCTCGGCCGGGGCGATCGTCCGCCTGCTCGTCCCGCAGAGGCAGACCGGGTACGCTCCGGCTGCCATGATGATCTCGCGCGGGGTGTATTCGCAGTAGATCCCCACGAGGCCCCTGCCCTGCCGCTTCAGGGCGCGGGCTGCGTCGGACTCGACGGCCATGGAGTTACGGAAATACTCGAAGGGATCCTCACCGGAAGGATTAGTGACTCCGCCTGCGAAGCCCGTCGCGATCATCGGTGCTCTCCTGGATCTCAGTACTTCGGTGAAACCTTCCATCCGCCCCGCTACCTGCTCGCTGAGGCGGCCCGGGGAGTACGGCACGTCGAAGGCTAGTACCGGCAGTCCGGCCTCCTTTTCGAGCACCTCGACAAGAATCTTCTCCTCGTGGGGGCAATGGCTCGCTCCGAAGATGCTGGAGACTATGACCCCCTCCGCGCCGAACCGCCTTGCCTCCGCAGCTATCCTCGAAGCCCTCATGTGCGCCGAGCCGAGCATCAGGTCGTCCATGCAGTTCTCGGCCACGGCGGCGAAGATGTTCTTGTCAGGCGCAAGGGGAAGGTACGAATGCGTGATCATGTACTCCGAACCGGTCACGCAGGCGCCCAGATCCTCGAGCTGCGTGACCAGTGAGGCATCCGTGGGCGGCATCACCCAGTAGACCCTGAGGGGGTCATCGTCGAAGGGGGATGTCCCCGAATCGAGGCGGCTGCGGACCGTGGCGAGGAGGTCGTCGAGGACCTCCACGCTCTCGTCGGGCTCGGAGCAGGTATGGATGCCGATGAACTCCGCAAGCAGCATCTCAAGGCCCGGCATCGGCGGGCGTTTAGCGGAGTAGACCAGATTCCGGAGTTCGGCTATCCGGCTTCTGAGGCCGTTGAACATGGTCCTGCTCCGTTCGAGATCGCTTTCCGACGCTGTCCTGCCCGTCATCTCCTCCATGGCGCGGGCTATTCCTCGAAGCTGCCCCTCTACGAAGCGTGCGGCGGAAGCCTGGTAGGGCATCCCGCCGAAGGGGGTCGTGCGGAACTCTTCCCCGGGCGCCCAGGATCTATCGTCCAGCCGCGATGCCATCTCCCACCAGTGTACCTTGATCCCCAGTCCCTCGATGAGTTGCATCACGGCGGAGAAATCGTCACAGCAGGCCCCGACTCCGGCGATGCAGAGATCGGGTTTCGGGAAGTAGTCGAGGGTCACCATGGCTCCCAGGGCCGCGCGGACATAGCAGAGATCCTCGCCGGCCCCGAGCCTCGCGGCCTCGTCGAGGAGGTGCGGCTCCTCCGAGAAGCAGGGCGCCCACCAGAGTTCGTCGGCGTAGAACGTCAGCGCCTCGGGCCAGGCGTATGTGATCACGGGTACCTGCCCGAGATCCTTCATGGTGGCGACTATCTTCAGCCCGTGCTCCTTCGCGAGGAAGAGCCGGTCCTTCTCGCTGAACAGGAACGCCCACAGCCTGAGCGCCGCGCTGGAGTCGTCGAAGCGCAGCCTCCGCAGGAGGGTGTCGCCGCGGCAGGAATACTCGTAGGGGCTGAACAGGTACTCCACCCCTCCCGGGATCAGCTTCCTTAGAAACCTGCACCGCTCCCTGTACTCGTCCGGGATGTCCCTTATCCTGATCTCCCAGTCGGAGGATGTTATCCGGCCCGATCGTTTCGCCGCACTCATGCCAGGCTCTCCAGGAATGCCTCGATGCGGGTGCCGACTCTCTCCCTCCCGCCCGGGGCGTAGCTCGTGTCGAGCACCAGGACTGGAACCGGCATCCTCTCCCGTATCCGCTCTCTCTCGGTATACCAGAGGTCGCAGAACTTGAGGGTCTTCAGTATCAGCCCCCGGCAGTCCGCCTCCTCCAGGGTCCGCTCGAGGTATTCGAAGACCTGGTCGTTCGGTCTGCATCTGGCGCAGCGCGATGCTTGGAAGTACTCCCTCGCCAGCCATCCCGGCGATCCATCGACCGGCTCAGCGTCGGGAAGTGTGGCCTGGAGGCCGGAGCACCCCAGCGGGACCATTGTGACCCCGGCCGCCTCCAGGAGCCCGGGGACGGCATCGTCACCCGCCGCCATCGGGCCCCCGGCGACCGCGATCCTCATACTGCCCTGCCAGGGTTTGGAGGCTGCCACGGCTGTTTCGAGGAATCCTGCAAGCCACCCGGGCCTGGCGATCTGGAACAGCTCGAATGCCTTATGCAGATCCGAGGGCTTGAGGAGCCCCTTCATGGCGATCGAGCGGAGGGAGGAGGCCGCCCTCCTCCGCTCCTTCTCGAAGGCAAGAGCCCTGTCGGTCGAATACCCGTCCGAGAAGCCCCGCGAGACCAGATCGTCGCACAGCCTCTCGACCTGCGATGCGAAGTAGTCTTCGGCCTCCTTCGTCCGGGTGGACGGGAGCTGGATGTGGAACGCATCGACGGCTGTGATCCGGCCGAGTGCCTGGAAGAGCCTCCGGGTCTGATCGCAGGTGTACATGGCTACCCATGCGTCGACCATCCCGTGCAGGCCCGTTCCTGCCGATGCAGCTCCTGCGAAGGACTTGACCAGAGGGCAGGAATCCGGCCGCATGAACCGCTCGCCGGCCCCCTCATTATTGCTGGATGCTCCGTGGAGGACGCGGATCGAACGCATCCCGAGACCCTCTCCGATGGCGGGCGGGAAGGCGTGGCACAGGCTGCCGAGAACCCGGCCACCGTTCTCCCTGAAGCGGGCCAGCGCCGCTGTTTCGTCCGCGATCCCGGTTTCGATCAGCTTTCCCGCCTCCGTGGTCTTCCTCCGTTCCGACGCTTCTCCGGCCTACTTCTTCACTGCCGTGATCCGGCACCTTCCGAAAGCACCCGCATGGGCCTGCTGGGACATGAAAGCCATCTCCCCGCCCATCGCCTGGAACATGTCCATGTCCCAGCCGATTATGCGGAGCGCATCGAACATGAGCTGTTCCGTGAGCATCGAGATATACAGGTCGATGCATCCGGCGAAGTGCTTGGTGCAGTCCTCGGAGGAGCTGATCTCGAAGCCGGAATCCAGGAGCAGCTTCTCCCAGTATTCCCTCTTGCCGATAAACGGGAACTTCATGAAGCCGCAGATCCGCTGGGCGGTTTCCTCGGTCCAGCCGGAGGGGCCCTCCACCCAGTCGCTGAACGCGATCCTGCCGCCCTTGCGCAGCACCCTGGCCGCCTCCCGGATCATCGACTCCTTGTCCTCGACATAGCACCAGGCGTCCTCGCCCCAGACGACGTCGAAGAAGCCGTCCTGCCAGGGGATGTTCCTCACGTCGCCCTTCCTGTATTCGATCATGCTCGACAGACCATCAGCGGCCGTAGCCTCCTGAGCCTTGGTGATCATGGCTTCGGTAGCGTCCAGGCCGTAGCCGCGGACACCGTAGAACCGCGCCAGGAATCTCAGGCCGGCACCCAGGGCGGAGCAGAGGTCGAGCACCTTCTCGCCCTTGGATATGCCCGCCTTTTCCGCCAGGATTTTCGACTGCGCGAATCCGCCGATGTGTATCTGTTCGCCCATGATGAGTTTCCAGAGATTGCCCTCCGGGCCGCTGTAGACGCCCTGGACATCGGAAAGGACTGCCTTCGTGCGATTCATCGCTCCGGTTCCCCCTTCTTATCTCCCGGCTGCTGGGGCCGGGACGACCGAGGAGAGCCTGGGGCAGCCGCCGATCCTAATCTGCTGGAAGCAGGAGGGTCAGACCGCCGGCACCCTTTCTCGGAGCCCGACTGGGCTCCTGGCCCGGCCTCAAACCTTCATGTGCGGTCTGGCAACCATGACGGTCTCCAACGCTCCATCTTCCTCTGGGTAATGGCGAGGTCTGACGGCCCTTCAGCGGGCGAAGATATCCGTGCACTGCCTCCCGGGCAAGAAGTAGCCCCTTGCACTGCACCCGGCATTCGGGTACACTGGAGGCGGAGGTGGCAGGAGATGCTCGCTCGCACCACGAGTCTGGGGCTATGCGGAATCGATGCCTTCCCGGTCGAGGTCGAGGTGGACATGGGGCGCGGCCTCCCCACCTTCAGCCTCGTCGGCCTGCCCGACAGCTCCGTCCGCGAGTCCCGCGAGAGGGTTCTCGCCGCCATCGGCAACCTGATGGAGAGCCTTCCCGGCAGGAAGACCACGATAAACCTCGCCCCCGCCGACAGGAAGAAGGAAGGCTCCGGGTTCGACCTGGCCATCGCCGTGGGTGTCCTGGCGGCCGCCGGGCTCGTTCCAGCCGACGCGGCAGGCCGGTATGCCTACATAGGCGAGCTTTCGCTGGACGGCGGCCTCCGCCCCGTGCGCGGAGCGCTCTCGATGGCCTACGGCGCCAGAGGCCTTCCTCTCGACGGCCTCATCGTGCCCTCGAAGTCCGCCGGCGAGGCCGCCCTGGTCGAGGGGCTGACGGTGTTCCCGGCCTCGAGCCTCTCAGAAGTGGTCGGCTTCCTCCGGGGCGAAGCCGCTCTCGACTCCGTCGTGTCCGACGTATCCGGCCTCCTCTCCGCCGGATCACCGTCCGAACTCGACCTGTGCGACGTCCGCGGCCAGGAGCAGGCCAAGCGGGCTCTGGAAGTGGCCGCCGCCGGCGGGCACAACATCCTGATGATCGGCCCTCCGGGTGCCGGGAAGACGATGCTGGCCAGACGATTTCCCGGCATACTCCCCCCTCTCGAGGCCGAGGAGGCCCTGGAGACGACCCGGATACACAGCGTAGCGGGGGTGCTTGCGGAAGGCTCGCACCTCGTCTCCGAAAGGCCCTTCAGGTCGCCTCACCATACCGTCTCGGACGCCGGCCTCATAGGCGGAGGCACATTCCCGCGCCCCGGAGAGGTCAGCCTGGCGCACAACGGCGTCCTCTTCCTCGACGAGCTGCCCGAGTTCCGCCGCAGCGTCCTCGAGGTCCTCAGGCAGCCCATGGAGGACGGCGTGGTCACGATTTCCCGCGCAGCCTCCGCTCTGACCTTCCCTGCCAGGTTCATGCTGGTGGCGGCGATGAACCCATGCCCGTGCGGTTTCCTCACCGATCCCCGCAAGGCCTGCACCTGCACGGGTCCGCAGATACAGGGCTACCTCAGGCGCATCTCGGGCCCCCTGCTCGACAGGATAGACATCCACATCGAGGTCGCCCCGGTGCAGTTCCGCGATCTGTCGGGGCAGGCCGGGCCCGGTGAATCCTCCATGACCATCGCTTCGCGCGTAGCGGCGGCCAGGAGGCGGCAGCTCCAGCGATTCGAGCCGGGCCGGAAGGTGTTCTGCAACGCCCTGATGTCGTCCGCCCAGGTAAGGCGCCACTGCCGGCTCGATTCCGAAACGGCGCGCTTCCTTCGCGACGCCGTCGAACGCTTCGGGTTCTCCGCCCGCGCCTACGACAGGATACTGAAGCTCGCCCGCACGATCGCCGATCTCGACGCTTCCGACTCGATCGGCGCGGCTCACATCGCGGAGGCCGTGCAGTACCGCGCCCTGGACAGGGACTTCTGGCAGACGGCCTGAGTTCCGGCCGTGCCGTGCGCATATCCGGCCATGAGCCCCCGGGGGTATATTGAAATCATGGAAAACGAACTCACCGGCGGGATCGCCCAGGCGCTGGTCGCCGTTTCAGACGGCATAGACAGGGCTCTCGCACAGGCGGGCCGGAAGGGCCCCGTCAGGATCATGGCGGTCACGAAGACGCACCCGGCGTCCACCGTGGCGGCTGCGATAGCCGCCGGCATCGACCTGATAGGCGAGAACCGCGTAAGCGAGGGCGGCCGGAAGATAGCCGCACTCGGACGCGATGCGGCCGAGTTCCATATGATCGGCCCGCTGCACAGGGGAGAGGTCCGGCAGGCCTGCCGTGACTTCCAATCGATCGACTCGATCGACAGGGAAGTCATCCTGGAGGCGGTTGCAGCCAGAAGGGCGATGGGAGCGACCCCTTCGATCCTCATAGAGGTCGACACCGCCCCCGGCGAGGGTAAGCACGGCTTCCCACCGGACTTCGATCTACTCTGCCGGATTGTCGACCGGGCGGCCGCACTCGGCGTTCCTCCGGCCGGTTTCATGACCGTCGGCCCTCTCATCGGGGGGAAGGAGGCCTCGAGGCGCTCATTCGCCCTCCTCAGGGACATCCGGGACAGGGTCGGCCGCGCCACCGGGCTCGACCTCCCGGAACTCAGCATGGGGATGAGCGACGACTGGTTCGAAGCGGTGCTCGAAGGATCGACGACGGTCCGGCTGGGGCGGGCCCTCTTCGGAGAGCGCTCCGGATTGACGCCGTGATGCCCTTCTGTATCTTCACTCAAGGCAGACATGCCGTTCTTAGCCCCCGCGGCCCGGCCCCGGGGAAAGGGGAGGCTTTGCAGTGCGATTAACTCCGCTCGACATAAGGCGACAGCGTTTCGCGAAGGTCTTCCGAGGCTACGATACCGCCGAGGTGGAGGCCTTCCTCGAAATGGTCGCCGACGCCTGGACCGAGCTTACGACCGTGGTGGACGACACCGAGAAGGAACTCATCGCCCTGCGTTCCAGAGCCGCTGACTTCGACAGGATGGAAGGCGCCGTCCGCGAAGTGCTCGTAGCCCAGCAGCAGAGCGCCTCGCGAGCCCGTGAGGACGCCGAGAAGGAAGCCCAGCTCATCGTGATGGACGCCGAGGTAAAGGCCGCCAACCTGCTCAGCGAGGCCCGCGAGAGGGTGCAGGTCCTTTCCGGGACGGTCCGCGAGCTGCAGGACCGCCGGCTGGCCATACTCGCCCAGATGTCCTCCTTCCTCGAGGCTCAGGGCAGGGTGATCGAGATGGAGGAAACGAAGATAAAGGCCGACTCCGTCCCGGAGGACAGGCTCCTCTCCGGCGAGGAGCCCGGAGACGGTCCGATCCTCGAACTCTCGGAGCTCTGACGCGGGCAAATGCATCTCATAGCCGTCCTGGCCGCCCTGGCTGCGAATGCTCCGACGCTCTCCGGAGATTCATATTCGATCTCCTGGGAGGTGCCCGAACTGGTCACGCTCAGGGGGCCGGGGGATGCCGTAGTGGGCCTCTCTGCGGATGGCTGCGGCTTCTGCGGCTGCAACGGCGACGTTCTCCTCCCGGAACTGAACATGTACCTTCCGGTTCCGCCGGGCAGCTCCCCGGTGCTGTCCGTAGAGCCCTCGGGCATCGCTCCGGCCGGCATCGAGAGTGTCTCCAGGGCTCTTCCATCCAACGGCGGAACCGTTTTCGAAGCCGCCCCCCTCTCCGACCTTCCGGACGCCTGGGGCGAGCTGGCGGGCGTCACCTCCTTCAGGGGCTTCAGTCTGGCCAGGGTGCGCATCCACCCGGTCATATCGTCCGGCGGCGGATTGGTCCGTGCGCGTTCTCTGGCCGTCGTCCTCGAATTCGGCCGCACCGGAAGCCCTTCCAGGGTTGCAGGAGCCGAGGGCGACCTCCTGCGGCTGATAACCGGAACGGACACGGCCTGGCGTTCTGAAGCCCGCTCCGGTATGCGGGGCAGCCCGTTCGCCGGCCTTCCCTGGGCCAGGATAGGAGTGGACACCGCCGGCATCCACGCCGTCACGGGCGACATGGTTCCCCATGCCTGCGGATCGCCCAGCGCGACTCTCTCGCTCTTCACCGGCAGGGGCAGGATGATGGGCTCCTCCCCGTGGGACAGCCTGTACATTCCCCGGCCTGTCCCGGTGCTGGTGCGCGACGGCGGCGACGGCGTCTTCGACGAGTCCGACAGCCTGTACTTCTTCGCCAGAGGTCTGTCGTGGTGGGAACCCGACGGCGACAGCCTCCCCGGCCATTTCATGCACCAGTATTCCGGCCGGAACTTCTACTGGCTCACCTGGGGCGGAGAGCCCGGCATCCCGATGCAGACGATAAACGCGGGGCTCACCGGCGCCCCGGCCGTTCAGCGCCCCTGCCTCGCCAGACTCCATTTCGAGCGCGACATCATAAGGAAGCCCGACCTGGTTCCGGGCGACTGGATATGGGACGCCGCCCTCGGCACCGGTACGCAGTGGTACTACCACGAATTCGACATCCCCGGAGCCTGCGACGGCAGCGGGATCGTCAGAGTCTATCTGGTGTCCGCCAGCGCGGGCGGCCACGCGACGAGGGTCCTGGTGAACGGCCAGACCGTCGCCGACACCGTCTGGAGCGGAGTCGGAGCCTTCGTTCTCGAGGCCCGGACATCCTCCCTGCGCCCGGGCGTCAACAAACTCGACATCGCGATCGATCACGGATCCGCGTCCGACGACATCTACATCGACTGGTTCGAGGTCTTCCCCAGGATGAAGCCCGCCCTCTGGAGTTCCGGCCAGACCCATGTCCCCATGGAGTGGCGCCAGGAGGCCGGGAGGGTCCGGCTCGACTGGGATGGCGGCCTCGGCGGGGCGATGGTCTTCGCTGTCGGAGGCGACACCCATGCCGCTCTGCTCGACGGCTGGAGCGGCGGCTCCCTCGAGGTCGAGTTCCCTTCGGGATGGGCCTCGAAGGAGCTCTGGGCCGTGCCGGTCGGCGCGGTCATGGCGCCCGCCTCGGTGGAATACGCCGAACCCGGCGGTCTGGTCACCTTCCAGGGCGGTGCGGACAGGCTCTACATCTATCCGGAGGGTTTCGAGGGCGCCGCGTTGTCCCTGTTCGAACCCGGATCGTCCAGCGAGGCGGTCTGCCTTACGGACATCTACGACGAATTCAACGGGGGCGTCCGTGATCCCTGGGCCATCACCGCCTTTCTCGACTTCGTGCTGAAAGCCTGGGAACCCGCTCCCGTGGACGTGATCCTCTGTGGCGGAGGTCACTTCGACCCCAGGAACCGTGCCGGCTCCCGCGTCAGCCTGATCGATCCCGTCCGCTCACCCGGCGACTACTTCCAGGACGACCTCTACGCGATCACGAAGGGCACCGATGTTCCCCAGTTCGCCGTCTCCAGGATCAGCACCTCCGACCTCGCGGCCTTCGCAATCGTCGCCTCGCGCTCTGCAGCCTACCGCTCCGGCGCCTTCGCGGGCGCCTGGCAGACGCGGGTTCTCGGGGCTGCGGACGACGAGCGGTCGAGCCAGTACTCCGCCGACGAAACCTACCATACGAACAGCATGGAGCGGATCCTCGAGGAGCATCTCCCTGACGCCGCCAGGCCCGTAAAGCATTACATGATACTTTATCCGTTCGACTCACTCTTCAAGAAACCGGAGGCGCGGCAGGCCTTCATCGATCTCTGGTCGGAGGGCGCGCTGCTGGTCCTGTTCCTCGGTCACGGCAGCTTCGACCAGCTCGCCGACGAAGGCCTGTTCTACCTCGATGACACAGGTCAGCTCGCGAACTCCGGCAGGCTGCCCGCAGCCTTCTTCGGCTCATGCAGGGTCGGGAGATTCCAGGACCCCGGCCGTGATTGCATCGCGCAGTCTGTCACCACCGCTCCCCGCGGCGGCGCGATAGTCGGGATAGGAGCCACGTTCGACACGATAGGCCCGGTAAACGAGCTCCTGATGGCCGCCTTCGCGGACGCGGTCTTCTCGCAGTCCGGCGCTTCGCTGGCCTCGTGCCTGCTGGCCGCCAAGCTGCAGGCCGGCTATTCCGGATTGAACAACAGGGTCTACGTTATGTTCGGCGACGGTTCGACCATGCCCGCCGTTCCGGGCCACATGCACCCCGTCGACGCGGATACCCTGTTCACAGGAGAGAGGTCGGGCTTCTCCGGCACGGCGCCGCATGAGGGCACCGTCCTCCTCGAAGCCTTCGAATCCAGCCGGAGGAGAACCTACTACACGTTCAGGCAGAACCTCCCCATCGAATACTTCGACATGCCCGCCCTCTTCTTCGCGGGCTCGGCGGCGGCCGACCCCGGTTTCGCCGCGGAGGCGTTCGTGCCGGTGGATGCCGATACCGGAACCAGAAGCAGGATACAGGCTCTCGTCATCTCCCCCGAGGGAGTGTCCGCCTCCGCCGCCTGGCCTCATCCGCTGGTCCCCGGCATGCCTTCCACCACGGATTCGACGGGGCCTTCGATCGAAATCTGGCTCGAAGGCTTCCGCAGCACGGAGGAGCCATCCGTGTCGGGCTGTGCGACCCTCTCGGCCAGGCTCTCCGACGAATCAGGGATCAACCTTGTCGGCAACCCCGGAAGGCAGCTCGCGCTCTACGTCGACGGCACCGCGTCGGACGTCTCGGGCAGCTTCTGCTACGATCCGGGCAGCACGACGGATGGCGGGCTCGAAGTCGACCTTGGCCTCCTCCCGGTGGGAACGCACACGCTGGAACTCGCCGCCAGCGACTGCCTGCTCAACAGGAGCAGCGCCGCCATGAGATTCACGGTAGTCGCCGCCGACAGCCCCAGCTTCTCCCAGGTATTCGCCTACCCATGCCCCGCCTCGGACGGAGTTTCGATAAACTGGACCCAGAGCGGGTCGGACCCGGTCGATCTCGACATCTACACGATATCGGGCAGGAGGGTGGAATCCGTCCGGAACCTGCGGTGCCGGCCCGGCTATAACCAATACTGGTGGAACTGCGAAGACAGGGATGGGGATCCGGTGGCCAGCGGATCCTACATCTTCAGGATATCCGCCGGAGATTCCGAGGCCTGCGGCATAATTGCGCTGATCAGATAGGCAACAGGAGGAACAATGTCGAAATCCCTTTCTCTTGCTCTCCTCGCGGGAGCGTTTGCGGCCGCCGGCGCATCCACGGCCAGCGTGGTCTGGCTCACGATAACCCCCGGGGCCCATGCCAACGGCATGGGCGAAGCCTTCACGGCCATCGCCGACGACGCAACGGCCAGCTACTGGAACCCGGCCGGCCTCGCTCTCGCGGACTCGGGCCGCCATGAGATCACCCTCCAGCACTCCAACTGGCTCCCTCAGCTCGCCGACGACATGTACTTCGAATACCTCGGATACGCCAGGAACATCCCGGGATGGGGCGGCATCGGGGGAAACATCACCTTCATGTCCATGGGCGAGATGCTGGAGACGGCGCCCGGCATGGAGGACCCTCTGGGCACCTTCTACTCGTACGGCATGGCGGCCACCGTCGCCTTCGGCACCGAGATCGCGCCGGGCGCCTCGGTCGGCCTCGGCGCCAAGTTCATCTACGACCACCTCTACTACACGGACGAGGGGAAGGGAACGTCCTTCGCGGCCGACCTGGGCGTACTGTATCAGATCCCCATGGACCGGATCGGCCTCGGCGGCGCGGGAGACGCCTCCATCGGCGCCAGTCTGTCGAACCTCGGCCCCAACATGAGCTACGGCGGCGACTCGGAGGACAACCCGCTCCCTCGAATCCTGAGGGCCGGCATCGCCTATCAGCCCTTCGATACGCAGATGACCCAGCTCAGAATAGCCGCGGACTACAGCAAGCTGCTCGTGAGAGTGGAAGACGGCCTCGTGGACGAGTTGAGCGAGAACAAATGGGGCGTGGGCGCCGAGTACTGGTACTATAACCTGCTGGGTCTCCGCGCCGGCTACTCGCACGACACCGAAGGCGAATCCACCATCAGCGGAGCCACGTTCGGAGCCGGCCTCAGATACGGCAGCTTCCAGTTCGACATGGCCTTCGTCCCCGTGGACATTAGCCTTCAGGGCTCTGGCAAGTACAACAAGAAGTTCTCGCTGCTGGTGCAGTTCTGAGAATGGCGCTCCGCCTCCCGGCGACAGTGGCCGTGCTCTGCGCGGCAGCCTCGGCCTCCGTGCCGATCCTGCCGGACACCGACGTTCCCTGGCTCAACGAGCGGCCTTCCGAGGGAATCGCCATCTGGGACGGCTCATCATCCGGCGCGGCGCTCGACGCCCTGGGCGAGTTCAGGCTGTGCATCATCAGGGTGGAATTCGTGGAGGACTTCACGCCTCTGACGACGGGTGACGGCCGCTTCGACATGAAGGCGCAGCCTCCGCACGACCGGGAATACACCGAGGGCCTCGCAGCCGACATGGCCTCGTGGCTGTACGACGTGTCGGGGGGCGGGTTCGAGCTGTCCTTCGACGTCTATCCTGCCTCCGGCGCCTATCACATGGACCACCAGATGTCCTACTACGGGGCCGACTCCACCTGGGCGGCGGGCATCTGCCTGCTCCTCCGCGATGCGGTCCGCGCCGCCGATGTCGACGTGGACTTCTCCGAATACGACGCCGTGATGGTGGTTCACGCCGGGGCGGGGCAGGAGGCCGACATATTGCGCGACAGCCCCGACGACATCCACTCCGCCTTCATGACCCTGGGCAATCTCGCCTACTATCTGCCGGAGGGCGGCGTGGGCTTCCTCGGCATCCCCACCGACGACGGGGTGTATGTCCGCGAGGGTCTGATCGTCCCCGAGCAGGAATCCCAGGACGGCTTCGGCCTCGGAGTCATCGGCACCATGATCCACGAGTTCATGCACCAGCTCGGTCTTCCCGACCTGTACGACACCCTGTCCGGCGGAGTCGGAGTCGGCGGCTGGGACATCATGGGCTACGGCCAGTGGATGTCCGCCGGCTTCTGGCCCACCGCCCCCGGCGCTTGGAGCAGGGTCAGGCTCGGATGGGCCGACGTGGTGGATGCCTCGGGCGGCGGAACCTGGTCGGTCGAGTGCGGCGGCGACGTGCTGAGGGTGGATCTGTCCGGCAGCGAGTACCTTCTCATCGAGAACCGCCAGAGGGATCCGAACGGCGACGGGCTCTGCGGCGAGCACGAGAGGGATTACGGCCTCCCCGGCTCCGGGATACTCATCTGGCACGTGGATGACGGGGTGCTGGCCGCCAACATGGCCGCCAACACCGTCAATGTCGATCCGGACCACAAGGGGGTCGATCTCGAGGAGGCCGACGGCATCCAGGACTTCGACTACTCCCTGTCCGACACGTACGGCATCATGGGCAGCGAATACGACCCGTTCTTCATCGGCGGCTACTCGCACACCTTCGGCCCCTCGACGATCCCCTCCAGTGCGACGAGCTGGGGCGGCTTCACGGGCGTGACCGTCGAGATCGGCTCGGCGCCGGGCAATTCCATGCAGGTGACCGTCGATCCCATCTCGATGACCGCAGGCTGGCCCGTGCAGACCCGGCCTGTCGCCCGGGGGCCCTTCCTCTGGAACTCGCAGGACGGGCCCGCGGTGCTCCTTCTTTCCACGACCGGACAGCTCCTGAAGCTCGATCCCGCAAGCCCCGGCGAACCGGTCACGGCCATTGCCACCGGCGTCACCGGCCCGCCGGCCGCCGCACCCCTCGGTGGAGGGGAGTACGACTGCCTCGTCTGGATGGGCGACGACCGTGAACTCCATCTGCTGGATCCCCGGGGACACGAGAAGGCCGGATGGCCCGTGCCGATGCAGGGGGTCCCGGTGCGCTGCGCCGCCCTGCCGGCGACGGGAGCCGTACTGGCGGCCACCGACCGCAACCAGGTCTTCCTCTACGACCTCGACGGAGAGGTCATGCCGGGCTGGCCTAGGACCGTAACGGAGCGCACGACCGGACTCGCCTTCTGCGAGGACGATCCTTCCGCCCCGGTTCTATTCGCCTCGACTGCGGGAGGCAGGCTGTACGCCTGGCGGCTCGACGGGAATCCGGTCCACGGATGGCCGGTCGAGTCCCCCGGCGGATCGCCGGTGTCCCCTCCGCTCGCGGCCGACCTCGACAGGGACGGCGAGGTCGAGGTGACGGTCCTCTGCGGCAGGACGATCTCGTGCTTCTCGCCTTCCGGATCGCCGAAGCCCGGCTTCCCCGTCCAGACCCGGGACGAGCCCATGGGCGTCCCCTGGCTCTGCGACCCCGATTCCGACGGCCACATAGACATCGCCGTGGAGACCTCGGCCGGCGTCGAGGCCTACGAGGCCTCGGGCGCCCTCCTTCTGGACTGGCCCGAGATCCTAGGCTGCGACCCCGCCGGAATCCGTTCCGACGCCAACGCAGGCTGCGGGGGGCGGGGCTTTGCAGCCCACTTCACCCGTGACGGCAGGATATTCATCCGCAACGCCTTCGGCGCACCCCTGCCGGGCTTCCCACTCTCCACCGGCGACGGTCCGCTGGGCGCGCCGCTCTTCATCGATCTGGACGGCAACGGGTCCTACGGGCTGCTGGCCTGCGACGAGTCGGGGTGGACAGGCTTCTGGAACGACATCGCGGCCCTGGACGGCTGGTTCCCCGGCCTCGACTTCAGCGGTTCGGGCTGCTGGCCCTCTTCGCTGCTCCCCGCTCTCGCGGCACCTGGAGGCGGGATATCCGAAGGCACATTCTTCGTCTATCCCAACCCCGTCTCCGAAGGCAGGGGAGTGATACGGTTCGATTCCGGCGCCTCATGCGCCTACTCGATTAGGGTGTTCAACATCGCAGGAGAACTCGTGTCGGCTTTCGACGGCAACTGCGAAGCCGGCCTGGCGTGCGAGGTCGACTGGGATACGTCCAATCTGTCTCCCGGACTCTATTTCGTGTGCCTCAGCGCCGGCGGCCACGAGGCTCTCTTCCACGCGGCCGTGACGGGCCGGTGATTTCCAGGGCGGAGGCGGTAATGTCGAGACTGCTGTCGATACTCGTCCTCACCGCGGCCCTGGCTCCGGCCTCCGCCGGCGCGGACAGGGGAGCGGTGCTCCGCTCCGCGGCGCTTCCCGGATGGGGTCAGCGCTATCTCGGTCACGGCACGAGGGGCAACGTCTTCCTCGGCGTGGAGGCGGTCGCCTGGGCCGGGCTGGGCGTCTCACTGCTCGAGGGAGCCCTGGCGACGGACGACTACGAGGCCCTCGCCCTCCGCGAAGCCGGCATCGACGCCTCCGGTCTCGACGGCTCGATGCTCGACAACATAGCCGACTTCGGCTCCACCCTGGAATACGACGACTACATCCGCCGGCTGGCGAGGTACTACCACCCCGACGACCCCGAGGCCCAGCAGCGTTACTTCGACGCCAACTCGTGGCATGGCCCGGACGACTGGAGCTGGTCGTCCGACGACGCACGCGGGCGCTTCGAGGACTACCTGCGCGAGAGCCGCGAGTGGCACCGCGTGGCTCTCTATGCCGGAGCCTTCGCTGTGGTCAACCGTATCGTGAGCGCCATCGACGCCGCGCTTATCGGAGACAGGGAACCGGTGCTGTACAGTTCCCTGGACAGGCCCGACCCTTCGGACTTCTCGTCCGTCCGGCTGACAGTGGGGGCGAGGTTCTGATGCCGCTCGCACACGCGCTGCTGACACTCCTTGCCGCGGCTTCCCCGGAGAGGCTCTGGATGGACGGGACCTTCCTGGACCCCATGGTGATGAACATCACGGAGAGGCACGATCCGTCCTTCGCTCCTTCGGGCCCCCTGGCGCTTTCCGCCTCCGGGCCGGAGGTCGGAGATACAGTGATGTTCTGGGCTCAGGACTTTTCCGGCGGAGGAGACCGCTTCACCTTCTACCTCGTCAAGGCGACCTGCCGGTACGTCGGCGAGCATTCGTACATCTTCGTGGAGGACGACGCCTGGGGCAGACACTTCCTCCAGCAGGACGTGGACGACCTGGCCGCGTCGCTAGAGGACGCCACTCCAGCCGATCCCACGATGGGCATCATCGAGAAGAACTCGTCCGTCCTCGGGGCCGTTCCCGACGAGATCGACGGCGATCCGAGGGTGTACTTCCTCGTGCTGGACATCAGGGACGGATTCGTGTCCCAGGGGGCCTTCGTAGCCGGCCTCTTCAGCCCCTACAACCAGTTCACCGAGGAGGAGGCCTTCACCCGGTACGGCGGGCATTCGAACGAAGTCGAGATGCTTTACATAGACTGCTATCCGGGCGACGCCGCAGAGGCTCTCTACACCGCGTCGCACGAACTCGTCCATCTCATCCAGTGGGGCATCAGGCCCTTCAGCGGCGAGGATCTCTGGGTGATCGAGAACCAGGCGCAGACAGGCACCTTCCTCTGCGGATATCCGGCCTCCCAGGTCTCCACTTTCATCGAGGCGGGAGGGGTGACCCCGGTCGGCTGGACGGAGTTCACCGACGACCTCCGGTACGTCGCCGGATACGGCGCCGGCTACCTCTTCTTCAGCTATCTCTACGAGCGTTTCGGGGGCGATGCCTTCATCCACGGCTCGCTCAGGGCATCCAACAGAGGGCTGCCCGGCGTCGAGGAGGCGGTCGAGAAGGCGATCGGCTCACAGGTGGACATGATGGACATCCTCACGGACTGGGCTCTGGCCTGCTGGATCGACGACCCCTCGATCGGGGACGGCAGATGGGGCTGGGATTCCTTCCGGATCGCCGACTACGAGTACGACCCCGACTCGCCGAGGGACGGGCTCGACTGGCAGGGTGTCGTGTCCACGCTGCCCTTCGAGGACCCCGTGCATGATCTCCCGGCCATGACGCTGGACGCCTACTCGCTGGAATGCCCCGCTGCGGAAGGCTCCTTCCGCGCCTCGGCCTCGGGCATGGGCGGGTTCTCGGCCTGGTTCAGGGAGTCCCCCGGCGACGCGCCCCGCCGTCTCGAGACCGGCCAGGCGCGCGACATCGCAGTGCCGCTCCCCGCCGAGGGCGAGGTGCTCCTCCTGTGCAACTCCTTCTTCGGCCTGAACCTCCAGGCCTCGGCAGGCGACCTGGGCCTCGCCGCCGGAGGGCTCGCCGTCTTCCCCCAGCCGTGCTTCGGCACGCTCTATCTCGGCCTCCGGTCGGACGGTTCGCAGGCGACCCTGTCGGTCTTCGACGCAACGGGCCGCCACGTCGAAACCATCGACTTCGGCGCGGTCGATCCCGGAGAGACCGTTCTGTCCTATCCCGGGGCGTCCCTCCTATCCACGGGCGTGTATGCGTACAGGTTCGTACAGGGGGGTGCGGAGGTCTGCGGGAGGTTCGCGGTTGTGCGCTGACGCCGCCCTGCTGTTCCTGGCCTCGACTCTCCTGACGCCGCTGACCCTGCCCGGGGGCACCATCGACGTGTCGCTCGGCCCCGCCGGCTCCATCCTCTGCCTCAGGCCCTCCAGCCCGGAGCTTGTCGTACTCGCCCCGGGCGGTGAAACCACCTCCCTGGACCTGGACGGGGTCGTCATCCCCGTCTCCATCGCCGCCATGCCCGACGGTTCCTTCCTTGTCTGCGACGCCGCTTCCGACTCGATCCTGCGATTCTCCTCCAGGGCCGAACGCTCCCATGCCTCGGCAGCGCCCCCGGGCACGGTCGCCGTGGCGGCCTCCAGAGGCGAGGTGTGGTGCTTTTCGGTGGACGAGGGGGCCGTTTCCGCCGTCCTGCCCGCCGTGCGGAGGATAGCCCGGGTGGAAGGGTTCAGGCCGGCCGATCTCTCGATCGACGGGCGCAGGGCGGTTCTCAGTTCCGGAGCGGGCGCCTTCCTGGTCGAACCCGGCTCGGCGGAGCCTCTTCCGGGCGACCCGGCCTGTCTCGCCGGGGGTGCCTGCATCGTGCTCCTGGGCGATTCCCTGAGGGATGTCTCCGGGGTCCGCCGGCCGGTCCATGCAGGCGCCGGCTTCGACAGGCTGGAGGGGCATCCCGACGGCAGGGTGCTCGCCTGGAGCAGCTCTTCGACGGCAGCGGTCCTGCTGGAGTGAGCCCCCTTCTCGTCCTCTGCGCGGCCTGGCTGTCCGAAACGCGCATAAGCGATGGCACAGGGTTCTTCGAGCTGCCGGACAGCGTCTGGGCGGCGCCCGGAAGCTGCTGGGCCGAGGCCGGCACGGACAGCCTCGCGGCCGCGCCCGGTGCACGAGGCAGCAGGACGGGGATAACGGTCACCCCCGCACCCGCGGCAGGCGACACCCTCGTGCTTCACTACGCAACTCTCGACCTCTCCGTGCCGTCCACAGCCTCGCTGGACATTACGCAGCTCGGGCGTGAGCCGATGGCTCCCCGGGGCGGCGCTACCCCGGCCGGTGTCTACGAGGCGCAGCCCGGGCTGTTCATATCCGGCGTGAAGAGGCTGGGTTTCTCCGTAGGGCACGGTGGAGGGCTGGAGCAGAGCACCAGCCTGGCCATCTCGGGTACCATAGCCGGAGACATCCGGGTCGAGGGCGTGATGTCCGACGAGAACCTCCCCGCCGGCGGGTCGGAGGCGGTGTCCGAGCTGGACAAGGTCCGGCTGGGCATCACCGGACGCCGCTGGTCCGCGACCCTGGGGGACATGGAGTGGAGCAGGGGCGAGTCGGGCCCGCTCGCATGGAGGCGCGAGACCAGCGGATTCCTCGGGACGGCAGGGGACTCGGTCGGGCCGGGCGTGTCCGGCGGCGCCGGAGTCTCCGGGCAGAGCCACAGGCGGGCCCTCTTCGCCACACAGGAGGGGGTGAGCGGTCCCTACGACTTCTCGGAGGGCAGGGAGGTCGTACCCGGCAGCGACAGGGTGTGGCTGGACGGAGCCAGGCTCACCAGGGGAGCCTCCGCCGACTACACGATAGACTGCGTCGCCGGAACCATTACATTCACGGAATCGCGCCTGATCCGCAGGGACCAGCGCGTGGAGATCACCTACTACTCGCGGGGCGACGGGTATCGGAGGGAGCTGTACACCGCCGGGGCGGCCTGGGTCACCGGCGGGTTCGCAATCGAGGCAGCCTCACTGGTCGAGTCGGACGACAGGGGCGTGCCGCTCGGCTTCTCCCTGTCGGATGAGGCCGTGGAGCTGCTCGAGGGAGCGGGCGAGGAGGAGGGCGACGCATGGGTCGACGGAGCCACCCTGCTCGGCCCCGGCCAGGGTTCATATTCACGCGACAGCCTGGGGCACTTCGTCTTCGAGGGGCCGGGCCTCGGCGACTGGAGGGTGGTGTTCTCGCGGCCGCCTTCGGGGCCGGGCGACTACCTCTACAACTCCTCAACGGGAGGGTTTCAGTGGGCCGGCGACAGCCTTGGAACGCACCTGCCCAGGCAGTACCTGGAGATTCCCACATCGCTCTCCGTGGGCGGCATGGCCCTCAGGGGCGGCTCGGAGAGCCTCGGCTTCACGCTCGAAACCTCCCTCTCGCGCAGGATCGGCAACACCTTCAATCCCTCCGAGACCACACGGGAGGGGTTTTCCGCCAGATCGCGCCTCTTCGCCTCCTCCTCGGATGACCTGGGCGTCTCACTGGCGCTCACGGGCGCGAGCGACGGGTTCAGGCCCGCCGGGGTCTGGCTGGGCGACAGCGTGCTCCGGTCGTGGACCCTCCCGCTGGACTACGAAGGGCTGGACGAGATGGTGGAGGTCTCCGCGCACGCATGGGACTTCGACGCCCAGGCCGGCCTCCTGCTGGCGGAGGGCGGCGGCAGGATAGCCAGGGGCAGGCTCGGCGCGACACCCACGTTCGGGAACACCGGCGCGGGCGCATGGGTCGAAGGCGCGCAACGTAGCGGGACTTCCGTCCTCACGGAGGGGAGATACCTGGAATCCGGCGTCGACTTCGGCCTGCTCTCGGGCCGGGTCCGGCCCGGGGCGGGATGCTCGGTGAGGGACGAGAGCTGGGCGGACAGCCTCTCGGGGAGGCTCGCTACGGGTTATGCGGAGACGGCGCTCTCGGCCGGCGGATGGACCTCCCTGCTGCGTTTCGAGGGCGAGAGGGACTGGAGGCTCGGCTCGACGGAACTGCCCGTGAGGACTCTCAGGGGAAGGCTCGAGACCGGCACCGCCCAGGGTTCATGGAGGTTCTCGAGCTCGGTGGAGCACTCGACCAGCACCTGGCGGGGGGGAGGATCCACTCAGGCAGACGCGCTGCTGGCGGACTTTTCCTCGTCCATGCCGGGCGGGTGGATCCATTCGGTGTACCGCGGATCGGGCACCCTCTCCCGCGAGATGGAGGTCCACTACCGGTACGCCGGCGAGGGCGAGGGCTCCTACAGCTATGACGAGGAGAGCGGCGAGTACTATCCCGATCCCGACGGAGACTGGGACGTGTACTACACCTCCGGACCCGGAGGAGGGGTGACGGAGGAGGCCTCGCTCTCCACCGAGTTCCTCGCCGGGGGGGCGCTCGGCCCGTCTCTGGAGGGTACGCTCGACCTGACTTCGCGCGATGCCGGCGGCAGGCTCCGGACATTCCTCCTGGCCGGGGCGTTCGGTCGCGGATCGGGCGGCTACTCGGCGGACGTGTCTCCCTCCTGGAGGAGCGCCGGTACCATGAGGCTCGTGAGGCTTCGCGGGGTGATCGCGCTGGACAGGACAGTCTACAGCGGTGCGGGGACGCGGGAGGACAGGGAGGCGAGGCTGGAGCTGTCCGGGCGCGCAGTGCCCGATCCTGTCGTCGACCTCGCCTGGTTCGGCGGCTGGTGGCGGATCGACGAGGAGCTCTACTCACCCAGGCGGAGGGTCGGGGTGAGGGCCGAGCTGGACCCGACCTTCCAGGCCGGCGGGGGATTCGAGCCCGGCTTCCTGGCGGCCTTCGAGAGGCGAACGGAGGAGTACTCGTCTCTGGAAGCCGTGATGTACGAGGCCGCGCCGCACATCTCCTGGAACAAGTCCGGGTGGAGCGCCTCGGCTTCGGCATCCGCCGGCTTCATCCCGGGCGACATGGACCTGCCGCCATGGTTCTTCGACGGCTCCGACTCCGGTACGGCCTGGACGATCCTGGGCCGGGCCGGGCGCTACCTCTCGGAGGAGCTCTCCATGAGTCTCACCTTCTACGCCCGCAGGCCAGCCGGCTCGGAGTGGGTACGCAGAGCAGGGCTCGAAGGATCGGTGAGCTTCTAGCATGATCTCCTCACCGCTCGGTTTCCTGCTCGCGGCGTCCCTCGTCTCCTCGGCCTCGTTCACCGGCAGCCCTCCTCTCCCCCCACCGGAGCTGCTGGAGATCGTGTCCACGGTGGACGACTCGACCGTGACGGCCCTTCAGGACGCCGTCCTCGGCTGGTTCCTGCAGCAGGGCTACCCCTTCGCCTCCATCGGCTGTTACATGGCCTCGGAGGACAGTCTCACGGCCGCTCTGGTGCCGGGTCGGCACGCCACGCTGGAGGGCTTCAGGTTCGAGGGGCTGGATGGAACCCGCCCGAACACCCTGGTCCGCCTGTTCCGCGGCGAAACCGGGGCGCCGTACGACCCGGAGGTTGTCGAGCAGTGGAGAGCGAGACTGGCCCGATTGCCGTACATCTCGTGGGTGGGCCCCGGCGAACTGATGCTCGGCCCCGGAGGAAACCTCGTCGTGGTGCAGCGAGTGATCGAGGGGCCTTCCGGAAGCTTCTCGGCCTCACTGGGCGTCTCCGGGCGGGGCGGGAGCGACGAGATGGAGGGCGAGGGCCTTCTGGACGTCACGAATCTCCTGGGGACAGGCAGGGAGCTGGCCATCTCGATCGAGAAGTCCGGATGGGGCGGCACGGACGCCTCCTTCCGCTATCTGGAACCGTGGATCGCAGGGCAGCCGCTCTCGATCCAGCTCTCCGCCATGCAGGAGGTGCCGGACAGCGCATGGCTCAACCGCGAGGCCGAGATCGCAGCCATCTGGGACGTGAACGCCTCGCTTTCGGTCACCACCGGTGCGGGCAAGTGGTGGGGCTTCTCCCCGGGCGCGGACAGGACGTTCAGCTACGGCCTGGCCGCTATCGGCTTCCAGCCCGGCGGGCCGACCCCAATGGGCTGGGAGGGGCTCGACGCCTCGCTTTCGGGCCGCGCGGGCACCTCCTCCGGCCCCGACTCATCCGGCACCCTGGCGCAGGCCGCGCTGGTTTCGCGCATCGATGTCTTCGAAGGTCCGGTGGGATTCGGAGGGGAAGTGCTCGCCGGAGGGATACTGGAGGGCGATGCTCTCTATGCGAGGCTCACCAGGCTGGGCGGCCAGGAGACCCTGCGGGGCTTCGCCGAGAACTCGTTCCGAGCCGTCCGGTACGTCATAGCCCGCCCCGAGGTGTCCCTGGGAGAGACGGCCACGCGGCTCTACGCCTTCTGCGACGTCGGGTTCATCGAGGAAACCGGGGGCACGAGGCGGCCGGCGGGCGCCGGAGGAGGCCTGCGCGGCTCAGCCGGGGGCTTCAGAGTGGATGCGGCGGTCGGGGTGCCCTTCGGTGGAGGGCCGGCGAGGTTCTATCTGTCGGCGGTCGCCGAGATACTCTGAGGCCTGTGGAACCGGATCATCGACACGCGGCTCCAGTCGTTCAGGATTCGGTAGGAGACAGGCCCGTAGGCCGCGCTGTGATGCGGCGAGCCCTCCGGAACCCGGTACCCCTCCAGGTCGAGGCTGCGAAGCGCGGGCGGCAGAAGATCGCCCGCAGAGGCAACCCTGCCCCAGAGCGACGCCAGGGCATCAGGCGAACCCGTTCTCGACGGCTGCTCGAGTACCGCCTCGAGGACCGAATCCAGCTCGGCACCCATCCTTCGGAACGGCCCGAGGTGCAGCCTCGCGACTCCGCGCACCGGATCGAGCACCTGGATCGGGATCTCGGCCAGGTCGGGGGTATCGGTCCACGCGGATTCCCATTCCGCAGCCAGGCAGGTCTCGGCCTTCCTCCTGGGCACGGCCAGAAGGTGATCAGCCCCCAGCGCGGCCTGGTACACCAGCTTGTAGGCGTCGCACGCCTGCAGCCCCGGCCTGATCGCCACCTCCAGTTCGAGCGCCTTCATCATCCAGCCAAAATCCACCATGCCCCGAAGATTGTCACGGACGGCCCCGCCGTCCAAGCCGCCCGGCGCATGCTCATCGCTCGCCTCGAGCGGACGCCGCTGGTGATACGCACGCGCGAGTATCCTGACCGGTTGCTTCCCTCCCTGTCGTAACGGTGAAGTTTCCGTGTTCGAAGGAAGAAAGTCAGGGACACAGCACCGAAGGAACAGTCATTTCCTGACATGATGCGCAAACGAAGAGGAATCACCTGTCAGGAGCTGATGACGAATACTGCCCCGGCAAATCCCGCGCTTCCTAACATGAAGCCAATTATGTTGTTGAAGGATTGGTGCAGGCTGGCAGGCGTATTGCTTTCGTATGGGGGAGATGACACGGATTGACCGGGCGTTGCCCTGTCTGAATAGTCAAACGATTCGTACCCTGACCCCGGATTCGGTGGAGTGAATCATGACCGAACGCTGCGGAAGGGACATCCCGGACGGCAATCCTGACTACAGGGTGCTCTGGGCGAAGAGCAACCCGCGCCATCCGCTGTGTAAGCACCTGCTGGATATTGCTGTGGTTACAACTACCGTTGGTTTCACTGGCGGTTGCCCGGGCTGTCATATCACAGAAACAGGTCGTAGGCTTGCCATATCCGTGAGATCATCATCACAATGAATATCTTCGCTCATTCCAAACAAGGGGCGCCTCCCTCGGAATGGCAATCCCTCGAGTCACATCTCTCTGCCGTTGCCCGAATGTCAGCAAAATGGGCTGCCCTGTTCGATTCTGAGGACTGGGCCTGGACGGCGGGCTGGCTGCACGACCTCGGAAAGGCTTCGACAGGATTCCAGCGATACCTGGAGCTTTCGACCGATTCTAGAATGGAGTCTGGGAGGGGTGCTTCCTCCCTCGTGGATCCAGATTATGACAGGACCACAGGCACGGGCAGGGTGAATCATTCGGCAGCCGGAGCGGCCTTCGCGGATGAATTAATGCCCGGACCTGTGGGCATGGTTCTGGCGTATCTGTGCGCCGGCCATCATTCCGGGCTTGCTGACTACCATTCCTCGGAAACCGGTAGAGCCTGCCTCATCGAACGCTTGAAGGAAGGTCGTGAACTCCTCAAGGGAGTCGGTTCCGGGCTTGACGAAATCGAGAGGGAATTGAGACTGAATCTGGTTCCACCCGACTATCTGAATGAAGGAAACCTTCACTTCTGGGTCAGAATGCTATTCTCGTGTCTCGTCGATGCCGACAGGCTGGACACGGAGGCGTTCTGCAGCCCGGAGGTCTCGGTCCGCAGAGGGAGCTTCATCAGCCTGGAGGAACTGAAACAGGATCTCGACTCCCATCTCGAAAAGCTGGCTTTGGACGCCCAGGCCCAGGATATGGACGTCAACAGGACAAGAAGGCAGATCCTCTCCTGGTGCCGTGAAGCTGCGCTGTCGAGTCCCGGGATGTTCTCCCTGAACGTACCCACGGGCGGCGGGAAGACCCTCTCCGGGATGGCGTTCGCGCTCGATCACGCCGTCAGGTACTCCAAACGCAGGGTTATCTTCGTCATCCCATACACAACGATCATCGAGCAGACGGCCTCAGTCCTCAGAGCTATTTCGCCCCGCTGGGAGAGCAGCCTCATCGAACACCACTCCAGCTTCGACCCGAAACGAAGTACTCCTGAGTTCGATCTGGCAGCGGAAAACTGGGATGTACCCGTCGTACTGACAACCAATGTCCAGTTCTTCGAATCGCTCTTCTCGGCAAGGCCCGCTGCGTGCCGCAAGCTCCACAACATTGTCGACAGCGTCGTGATAATGGACGAGGCACAGTTGATCGCTCCTGAGAAGCTCACTCCATGCGTATCTGCGATGAACGAGCTGGTCAGGAACTATGGCGTGACCATGCTCCTCTCTACTGCGACACAGCCTCCTCTGCCGCATCTGATCGAAGCGAAGGAAATCGTCCCCGACCCATCTTCACTTCACAGGGCGCTCAGGAGAACTGCAATCAAGATGCCCGCTTCACTGAATGAAGCCCCGGTTTCCTGGCCCTCGCTGGCTACAGAAATTGCTGAGCATCCCCAGGCCCTGTGTGTCGTCAACTCCAGACGCGATGCCTATGAGCTCTGGAAAGAGCTTCGGAATGCACTCCCACCGGAAGAGGAACCTTTCCATCTGTCCACGCTTCTGTGCGGCGAGCACAGGTCGGTAACAGTTTCGGAAATCAAAAGAAGGCTCAGCGAGCGTGGAGTCACGCGAGTGGTGAGCACCCAGCTCATAGAAGCAGGAGTGGACCTCGACTTCCCTGTCGTTTTCCGAGCTGCAGCCGGCCTCGACTCCATCGCCCAGGCCGCCGGCAGGTGCAACCGTGAAGGCAGGCTCGGACCCAACGGTGGGTCAGTAAGGATCTTTGTTTCTCCAGGAAGGATTCCCATCGGGCTTCTTACTAAAGGCTACAACTCCATGGTCGAGATAGCTTCGCTCGAGGGCTTCGACCCAGCCGACCCGAAGTGGTACAGCAGGTATTTCGAGCAATTCTACTCGCGCCTTAATGAAACAGGTGCCCGTTTCATCCAGGATCTTAGAGCCGAAGCTCCCGAGCTGGCCGTCAGATTCAGGTCGATAGGGGATTCCTTCCGACTCATCGATGAGGCAAGCCGTCCTGTTATCGTTCACTACAGTCAAGGTTCGGAACTGATGGATCAGCTCGAGCGGTTCGGGCCCAATCGCAATCTTCTCAGGAAGCTGCAGCGCTGCACCGTCTCGTTGCAGAGCTGGTTGTTCGAGAAGGAGCAGAGAAACATCAGGGAACTGCTCGACGGCTTCTACTGCTGGAATGGTCCATCAGGACCACAGATCGACGTCGATCTTTTCAAGGAGAGCTTCTCCTCGGAGGAGACGGTTTTCTGACTGGGGGTGGCCAATGAGGGGTTTCTGCCTGGAGGTCTGGGGGCCGTACGCCTGTTTCTCGCGGCCTGAGATGAAGGTCGAACGTGTAAGTTACGACGTGATCACACCATCTGCCGCACGGGCGATCTTCGATGCGATCCTCTGGAAGCCGGCCATTTCATGGAGAATCCACAGGATCGAAGTGCTCAACGAGATCAGATGGTTCTCGGTGAGGAGGAACGAGGTCGGAAGCGTCGCATCGACCCGCTCGAAGGGGATCTTCATCGAGGACGACAGGCAGCAGCGGGCTGGATTGATCCTGAGAGACGTCAGATATCGGATTTACGCCGACTTCGCCTTCATCCCGCCCGAGCAGAGAATGAAGACAAGGAGGCCGCTTCCAGACTATCTCAACGATCAGGCCGAGGAGGAACTTCTCAGAGCTGACGAAACCGAGGCGAAATACGCAGCTATGTTTGAACGGAGGGCCCGGAAAGGGCAGTGCTTCAACCAACCCTACTTCGGCTGTCGCGAGTTCTCTGCAAACTACAAATTGATCGATCAGGATGTGGAACCAGCCGAACCCATATCTGACACCCGCGAACTCGGCTGGATGCTCTACGACATCGATTTCGCGGACCCGGAGAACCCGATGCCTCTATTCTTCAAGGCTTCTTTGGAAAAAGGGATCGTCTCAGTTCCGGACCGCGAATCACCGGAGGTGAGGGGGGCATGATTCTCCAGGCCTTGAAGGATTACTACTACAGGAAGGCGCACTTACAGGAAGCCGAAGCCGGTTCCGAAACGTATGACCCGGGCGATCGTATCGCTCCTCCTGGTTTCGAGTGGAAGGAGATTCCCTGGGTCATCGTCCTGGACAGGAACGGCATGCCGGTTGTGCTGGAGGACACGAGAGAAAGAAAAGGTAAGAAGGTACGAGCTCGAAAGTTCCTTGTCCCTCATTCCGTCATCCGCGGTAATGATCTGAAGGCAAACCTGCTGTGGGACGGCATCGACTACGCTCTCGGTATCGATATCAAGGGGAAGGGTGATCCAGAGAGGACGGAGGAACAACACAGGTTGTTCAAGGAGGAGATCAAGAAGCTGTCCCTCGATTCAGACGAGGCTGTGAAAGCAGTCAGGCTCTTCCTGGACAGGGTGAACAAGATAGAACTTCTTTCCAGCCTTGATGGATGGAAGAGCATGATGGAGGACAAGGCTCCAAACGTCACCTTCAGATTGGCTGGCGACTCACTCACGGTCGGCGAGAGACGGAGCGTATCCCAAATCCTATCAGTGCGAGAGGATGACAGTCTTCCTATCGGGACATGCATGGTCTCCGGTGAGAAGGACAGGCTGACCAAACTCCACGCCAAGATCAAAGGTGTCTGGGGAGCACAATCGTCCGGCGGGAGCATAGTTTCCTTCAATGCCGATGCCTTCGAATCCTACGAGAAAGAACAGGGAATGAACGCACCGGTCGGGGTTGTCGCAGCTACTGCATATACGACAGCACTTAATCATCTTCTTCGCGAAGACTCCGAGCAGAGAATGCAGGTCGGTGATACCTCGACGGTTTTCTGGTCTGAGAAACCGAGTGAATTCGAACTGAGTTTCGGTACTTTCTTCCGGGAATCACCAAAAGATGATCCCGATCGTATGACAGGCGCTGTCAGAGACCTGTACAGATCTGTCGAAACCGGTGTCCTCAACGAAGACGAACAGCAGAAGTTTTATGTGCTCGGACTTGCACCAAATGCTGGTAGGATCTCAATCAGGTTCTGGCTGACCGGAACGATCGGTAAGTTCTCAGACGCTATCAGACAACACTTCCTCGATATCCAGATCGTCCATGGACCCAGGGATCCGGAAATCCTCTCACTTTTCAGGCTTCTTGTCTCGGTCGCGGTGCAGGGTAAAACCGACAATATCCCTTCGCACCTTACAGAAGGCATCATGCGGGCCATCCTGCAGAAGAGGCAGTATCCGAGAGCGTTACTACAGGCTGCAATCGTCCGGGTAAGAGCCGAACATGAGGTCAACTACGCAAGAGCGGCACTGATCAAGGCATGTCTCAACAGGTCTTCTCACACTAGGAGTGGTGATGCAGAAAAGGAGTTTCAGATGAGTCTCGATCCATCAAACAGGAACGAAGGATACCTCTTGGGGCGGCTGTTTGCCGCGCTCGAAAAGGTACAGGAGGAGGCAAGCCCGGGCATCAATGCAACAATCCGGGACAGATTCTACGGGGCTGCGTCAAGTACGCCGGTGACGGTATTCGGCAACCTGATGCGGCAGAAGAATCATCACATCGCGAAAATCGATAACCCTGGCAGACAAGTGTTCTACGAGAAGCTCATCGGACAGATAATGGAAGGTATCGATGACTTTCCAGCTCATCTGTCGCTGGACGACCAGGGCCGGTTCGCGATCGGATACTACCACCAAAGGCAGGATTTCTACACCAGGAAGACCGACAGGATAGAAGAAATGGGGGTTCAGAAGTGAGCGAACCGATAAGGAATAGATACGACTTTGTCCTTGTCTTCGACGTGCAGGACGGCAATCCGAATGGCGATCCCGATGCAGGGAACCTTCCCAGGCTTGATGCGGAAACCGGTTGCGGGCTCGTAACCGATGTGTGCCTAAAGCGCAAGGTCAGGAATTTCGTACAAATGACAAAGACCGGAGTCGAAGGATACGATGTTTTCATCAAAGAGAAGGCTGTCCTAAACAACCTGATCGACAATGCCTACGCGAAACTGGGTATCGACCTGATCGAGTCACCCCAGAACAAGAGCGATGGTGCCAAGAGAAACAAGAGCGGGACGGGCCAGGGCTCTGAAGTCGAAAGGGCCCGGGCTGAAATGTCTCGTTCCTATTACGATATCCGTTCTTTCGGTGCTGTGATGTCCACGGGCGCCAATGCCGGGCAGGTGCGCGGGCCGGTACAGATGACTTTCGGTAGATCCGTCGATCCGATCGTCACGTCCGAGCACTCCATCACCAGAATGGCTGTGGCAACGGAGGCGGAAGCCGAGAAGCAGGGCGGGGACAATCGAACCATGGGCAGGAAGAACACTGTGCCCTACGGAGTATACATTTCGCACGGCTTCGTCTCTGCCAACCTGGCGGCTCAGACTGGATTCTCGCAGGAAGACCTCAACCTGTTCTGGGATGCTCTGAAAATGATGTTCGAGCACGACAGATCGGCTGCTCGCGGACTGATGGCCACAAGGAAGCTTGTCGTTTTCAGGCATGATTCGGCATTGGGAAATGCCCCTGCACACCGGCTCTTCGAATTAGTCTCTCTCAGGAAGAAGGACGAGTCAAAGCCTGCACGAAGCTTCTCCGACTATGAGTGCACCGTGAAGTCATCCGAGGTTCCGGTGGGTGTGACCCTGATGGAACTCGTCTAGAATCCAACGCATCGGAATTAGTATAGAGAAGATGAGGTAGGTGTCGAAGCACCCGATATGACCAAAAGGTTTTCGGACGACGAGTTGCTCGCGCTCTCTCTGCTGCAGCACATCGTGTTCTGTGAGCGACAATGCTCCCTGAACTCGAACGAGCAGCTCTGGTTCGACAACAAGCTGACGGTATCGGGTAGTCAGCTCCATCGAAGGGTTCATGGTGAGGCCCCGAGACGTGAGAAGCGGGGCGATGTAGTCATCGTAAGGGAACTGATGCTCTGCTCCCATATTCTCGGAGTAACCGGCAAGGCTGATGTGGTAGAGTTTCATAAGGTCCCGTCAGCCGGCGTGCTGATCGAGGGATGCGATGGGTTCTGGCAGCCATACCCGGTCGAATACAAGCATGGAAAGCCGAAGGTGGACGATTGCGACAGGGTCCAGCTCTGCGCCCAGGCGATATGCCTCGAGGAGATGCTTGGATCCGAAGTCCCGGAAGGAGCACTTTTCTACGGCCGGATTCAGAAGAGGGAGCAGGTGGTTTTCAACAAGGAGCTTCGACTCAGAACTCAGGACAGTGCTCAGAAGCTTCACGAGCTTGTCGAAGGCGGCTGTAATCCGCCGGCGGAACTGAGAGATTGCTGCAATCAGTGCGCGATGAAGGATACATGCATGCCCGAAGTGACCGGATCGAGCAGACGAGCTACAAACTACATAGATCGAGCTCTGCGGGACCAAACCGAATGAGCATTCTCTCATGAAGAAGCATCTGAACACGGTCTATGTGACAACACCGGGCGCATACCTGTCGCTGGAAGGCGAGGCGATCGTCGTGAAGGCGGACGGCGCGGTAAAAGGCCGCCTGCCGATGCACATGCTCGAGAGCATCGTGTGTTTCGGGCACGTCGGGATAAGCCCGCCTTTGATGTTCGCGGCATGCGAACGAGGTATCTGTATCGCGTGGTTCACAGAACACGGGAGATTCCAAGCCAGGGTCGGAGGCCCCGTGTCGGGCAACATCCTCTTGCGTAAGGCTCAGTATAGACTGACTGAGGATTCTTTCCAGAAGGCGCTTGTTGCACGTTCGTTCGTCATCGGCAAGATCGCAAATTGCAGATCCATTCTACAGAGGAACGCAAGGGATCATCCTGACAAATCTGGTTCGGATGCGAAGGAAGCTGTAGATGCCCTTGCGGGGAGCCTTCGCTGCGCTTCCGAGTGTACCGATGTGGATGCTCTCCGTGGAATAGAAGGAATGGCTGCAAACTACTACTACGGTGTCTTCGACGGGATGGTCCACATAGATGAAGAGTCATTGAGATTCAGGCACCGCTCGAGACGGCCTCCTCTCGACAGGGTAAATGCCCTTCTATCATTCATCTATACAATGCTCGTCCACGACTGCGTATCAGCGCTGGAAGGCGTTGGTCTCGATCCACAAGCGGGTTTTCTCCATTCAGACAGACCGGGAAGGCCTTCACTCGCACTCGATCTGATGGAGGAGTTCAGGGCGTTTGTTGCGGACAGGCTTGTGCTGAGTCTCATCAATCGCCGTCAGGTCACACCGGCTGGTTTCACAGTCACGGAATCCGGGGCGGTTTTGATGGACGACACTACACGAAAAGCTGTTCTGGTCGGCTACCAGGAGCGGAAGAACGAAGAACTTCGGCACCCGTTTCTTGAGGAACAGGTTACAGTCGGAATGCTTCCGCACCTCCAGGCCAGATTGCTGTCACGGCATCTCCGAGGAGATCTCGATGCATACCCACCATTTCTTGTGAAGTAGGCAGGTATGTTCGTTCTTGTCAGTTATGACGTCAGTACAGTGAACTCTGCGGGGCGGAGGAGACTCAGGCGAGTATCGAAGGCATGTCTCGACTTCGGCCAACGCGTTCAGAACTCAGTGTTCGAGTGCATAGTCGATTCTGCACAGTGGGCGGTACTGAGGGGACGCCTTCTGTACGAGATGAAGGAGGATGAGGACAGCCTTCGCTTCTATTTTCTCGGAGCTAATTACCGGAATAAGGTTGAGCATCATGGAATCAAGGATGTGCCTGATCTCGAAGGCCCTATTCTGTTCTAGCCGCGAACGTGAAGCTGACATGGACGGCACGCTTGGTTCGCGGAGCCATAACATATTGCTATTCATTGCGATGCAAGCTGCTATTTCTCTGGAGAGGTTGAAGTGAGTCGTTTCAGGGGCGGTCCGCGGAAGCGTCTCCGGTTCTTATTGCCGTATATTGCCATAGGCGCATGACCGTCGCGCCCCGCGCGGGCGCGTGGATTGAAACCGATCTTGACCCGATTGCATTCCGGAGTCTGCTCCGTCGCGCCCCGCGCGGGCGCGTGGATTGAAACTTCCGATCGTATCTCGGGCTCGGGGTCCTCGCGGGTCGCGCCCCGCGCGGGCGCGTGGATTGAAACATGCTCGACCTCCTACAAGACGAGCTCGTCCGTCGTCGCGCCCCGCGCGGGCGCGTGGATTGAAACCGACAGCTATCGGACCAGTGGACCCACAGGCCGAGGTCGCGCCCCGCGCGGGCGCGTGGATTGAAACGGAAGAACTCGCCCTCGACCCCTGGATGCCTTCGTCGCGCCCCGCGCGGGCGCGTGGATTGAAACACCCGTACAACGGTTCGGTGTCGACAGACAAGAGGTCGCGCCCCGCGCGGGCGCGTGGATTGAAACTTGGATGTATCAGGGAAGTGACAGCGAACATCGAGTCGCGCCCCGCGCGGGCGCGTGGATTGAAACCTGAACCTCGGAGATTCCTCGATGAGCAGCCTGACGTCGCGCCCCGCGCGGGCGCGTGGATTGAAACTCGGAGGGGATGACTCGCGCCTGGTTCCGAGCCCGTCGCGCCCCGCGCGGGCGCGTGGATTGAAACTTGTATGTGGTGACGGTGTTCTCCCACCACTTAAGTCGCGCCCCGCGCGGGCGCGTGGATTGAAACTCGAGGGGCCTGGCGTGAACTTCCTGACCCTGTGTCGCGCCCCGCGCGGGCGCGTGGATTGAAACTCGAATCGAGTGAGAACCTGTCACGCGGCAAGGGTCGCGCCCCGCGCGGGCGCGTGGATTGAAACCTGACGGTGACGCAGGATGGGAGGCGTACATAGGTCGCGCCCCGCGCGGGCGCGTGGATTGAAACCCTGAAGGCAGGGGCCGAGAAGCTGGTCAGTCTGGTCGCGCCCCGCGCGGGCGCGTGGATTGAAACTGCTGTCGTGGGCTTGATCGGGTCGAGGAAGCCGAGTCGCGCCCCGCGCGGGCGCGTGGATTGAAACTCCATAATGCAGGGGCGACAGAGGGATTCGACACTGTCGCGCCCCGCGCGGGCGCGTGGATTGAAACTCGGCCCATGGAACGGGCTTCAGACCTGTTCCCTGTCGCGCCCCGCGCGGGCGCGTGGATTGAAACAGAGAGGACAGTCGCACCTCTCGCCTTCGGCTTGTCGCGCCCCGCGCGGGCGCGTGGATTGAAACATACAGGTATGTAGCGAAGGTTCCGTGGACTGATGTCGCGCCCCGCGCGGGCGCGTGGATTGAAACGGGTTCTTCAGCGCAACCCTTCCTCCACCTCCGGTCGCGCCCCGCGCGGGCGCGTGGATTGAAACAGCGGGCTTCCACCAATCGCGGCCTGGAGCTCGGTCGCGCCCCGCGCGGGCGCGTGGATTGAAACGACATCACGGACATCCTCGGTGCGGCGAAGAAGGTCGCGCCCCGCGCGGGCGCGTGGATTGAAACTGTAGATGATGATCGGCATTCGCTTGCCTGGATGTCGCGCCCCGCGCGGGCGCGTGGATTGAAACTGGGTGAAGATGTCGCTCGCTCCTGTCGCCGACAGGTCGCGCCCCGCGCGGGCGCGTGGATTGAAACTTGAGAATCCGGTCAAGCCCAGCCTCTGACGCTGGTCGCGCCCCGCGCGGGCGCGTGGATTGAAACTTGAAGTAGACGCTGATCGCGTTGTGGACCTGCGTCGCGCCCCGCGCGGGCGCGTGGATTGAAACTGTTGGAACCGGGTGATATCTCTCGCCCGGTTCCGTCGCGCCCCGCGCGGGCGCGTGGATTGAAACATGTACCACGAGCATCAAGACTCGAAGCACGCCGTCGCGCCCCGCGCGGGCGCGTGGATTGAAACAGCGCCATCGCTCGAACGGCCTGGTGCGCCGTCGTCGCGCCCCGCGCGGGCGCGTGGATTGAAACGGTGACAGGTGCTACGTCGAGCTGAGCCAGTACGTCGCGCCCCGCGCGGGCGCGTGGATTGAAACTCGAGGATGAGGAAGCACTGGAGCCCGCCAGGAAAGTCGCGCCCCGCGCGGGCGCGTGGATTGAAACATTAATGCAGAGGGGAGGGGGACGAGCCCCCTCCGTCGCGCCCCGCGCGGGCGCGTGGATTGAAACTAGAGGGTGTCCAGCGGGCTTCCACCAATCGCGGGTCGCGCCCCGCGCGGGCGCGTGGATTGAAACATGCAGCACCTGATTGCCGGCCGTGACTCATGCAGGTCGCGCCCCGCGCGGGCGCGTGGATTGAAACTCCGCGAGGTCGAATGGAACACCGATGGCGACCTCGTCGCGCCCCGCGCGGGCGCGTGGATTGAAACAGGCCCCCGCAGGCGAGCAAGGCGAGCATCTGGGTCGCGCCCCGCGCGGGCGCGTGGATTGAAACTGTCTACAGGATCATCGACAAGGATGGCCATGTAGGTCGCGCCCCGCGCGGGCGCGTGGATTGAAACATGCCGGCGGCGTCATCGACGAGCTGACGTTCTCGTCGCGCCCCGCGCGGGCGCGTGGATTGAAACTGAGCATGGGAGACGACGAGTTCAACGAGTACGTCGCGCCCCGCGCGGGCGCGTGGATTGAAACTCCTTCTCCCTCATCTCGGTGACCAAGATCGAGGTCGCGCCCCGCGCGGGCGCGTGGATTGAAACACCTTCCCTACTGTGTCGTACTGGAGCCTCTTCTGTCGCGCCCCGCGCGGGCGCGTGGATTGAAACGCCCCTGCATGATAGGCAACTCCATACCCTCCGAGGTCGCGCCCCGCGCGGGCGCGTGGATTGAAACGGGATCCCTTTCGAGAGAATCGTCTCCCTCCGGATGTCGCGCCCCGCGCGGGCGCGTGGATTGAAACCTGATGGTATCCATACCGAAGGGTACAAGTGCATGTCGCGCCCCGCGCGGGCGCGTGGATTGAAACTCCTTCTCCCTCATCTCGGTGACCAAGATCGAGGTCGCGCCCCGCGCGGGCGCGTGGATTGAAACATGTTTGGACGGAGAGGGAAACAGGCCGCCTTGGTCGCGCCCCGCGCGGGCGCGTGGATTGAAACATTCGAGGAACGTCAGGAAAGCGAAATGTGCCTTCGTCGCGCCCCGCGCGGGCGCGTGGATTGAAACTGTCTACAGGATCATCGACAAGGATGGCCATGTAGGTCGCGCCCCGCGCGGGCGCGTGGATTGAAACGACATCATGGTCGAGATCGAGGCCCTCAGGAAGAGTCGCGCCCCGCGCGGGCGCGTGGATTGAAACTGGAGGAGCTTGCGAAATGGGAAAGAATCACCCTGGTCGCGCCCCGCGCGGGCGCGTGGATTGAAACCCGCGTTCGGCGTGGATCAGCCACGAGGTCTGCGTCGCGCCCCGCGCGGGCGCGTGGATTGAAACGTTCCACGGCCCGGGCTGTCCGCACGACGCCCGAGGTCGCGCCCCGCGCGGGCGCGTGGATTGAAACATGTCGTCGATGGCGGAGGGGAGGCGCCGCATTGGTCGCGCCCCGCGCGGGCGCGTGGATTGAAACTTCTTGCCCCAGCAGATGATGTAGATCGGATCGCGTCGCGCCCCGCGCGGGCGCGTGGATTGAAACTCGTGGTCATAGATCAGGACATGATCAGCCTGTTGGTCGCGCCCCGCGCGGGCGCGTGGATTGAAACTCAAGCCGTTCAAGAAGCACACACCCGACAGCCGGTCGCGCTCCGCGCGGGCGCGTGGATTGAAACAGCCCCGTGCGATGCGTTGGTTCTGGGAGTGGGTCGCGCCCCGCGCGGGCGCGTGGATTGAAACTGGTTCGGCGTCTGGCTACTCACAACCCTGTTCGGGTCGCGCCCCGCGCGGGCGCGTGGATTGAAACCTGCTTGCGGAACTGGAGGGATGAGTGAAGCAGGTCGCGCCCCGCGCGGGCGCGTGGATTGAAACCGATTAGCCGGGGTAGCATCGGCGCAATGGCCTGTCGCGCCCCGCGCGGGCGCGTGGATTGAAACCTTCGAGGAACCGACGCGCTCGAAAATGGAGATGTCGCGCCCCGCGCGGGCGCGTGGATTGAAACCCACTGGCCCCGGGAATCGTCCAGCGTGACGCTGGTCGCGCCCCGCGCGGGCGCGTGGATTGAAACTGGTTAGGGGTCTGGCTACTCACAACCCTGTTCGGGTCGCGCCCCGCGCGGGCGCGTGGATTGAAACTTCGCGTGGGGGTTCTGTGTCATCTCCATGCCGTGTCGCGCCCCGCGCGGGCGCGTGGATTGAAACGGTCCCGGTCCTTGATGATCGATTGCAGATTCTGTCGCGCCCCGCGCGGGCGCGTGGATTGAAACTCAACCTCAGCCGTGGTCCAGATGATCGGGTAGAGTCGCGCCCCGCGCGGGCGCGTGGATTGAAACGCCCGCCGGGCCTGTTGGGATGCCGGGCTGCGATGTCGCGCCCCGCGCGGGCGCGTGGATTGAAACCCGGTCGTGGCATCTACGACGGTCGTGCCGTCGGTCGCGCCCCGCGCGGGCGCGTGGATTGAAACTGCGCGGTGACGCCGATAGCCTCAAAGCTGCGAAGTCGCGCCCCGCGCGGGCGCGTGGATTGAAACTGCCACCTGGAGCGCCCCGGTCAGGGACAGGTCAGGTCGCGCCCCGCGCGGGCGCGTGGATTGAAACGCTCTCCTCTCCGGCGCCCTGATCGGTGCCGGTGTCGCGCCCCGCGCGGGCGCGTGGATTGAAACAGATACGACACCCCGAGCGCCCCCTGCTCCCACCAGTCGCGCCCCGCGCGGGCGCGTGGATTGAAACTGTGGCAATCGCGGGCACGCGGGCGGTCTCGTGGGTCGCGCCCCGCGCGGGCGCGTGGATTGAAACTTGGTACGGAATCGATCGTGCCGTGGGGCGTGAAGTCGCGCCCCGCGCGGGCGCGTGGATTGAAACATGTCAGGTGCGGTAAGGTCAGGTACGGTAAGGGTCGCGCCCCGCGCGGGCGCGTGGATTGAAACCCCGCCATATGACGGGCTTGCCCGGCTTCGACACGTCGCGCCCCGCGCGGGCGCGTGGATTGAAACTTGCAGTGGCGGTAGGGCGGCAGGTTGCGCCACGTCGCGCCCCGCGCGGGCGCGTGGATTGAAACCTTGACTGCTGGCGGGCGCCGAAGGAGACGACAAGTCGCGCCCCGCGCGGGCGCGTGGATTGAAACGGTCCTTGGCGGGCACTCCTGCCAGGCGGGTTGCGGTCGCGCCCCGCGCGGGCGCGTGGATTGAAACCGTTCTACGCCCCGAGCGAAGAGAGGGGAGACTGTCGCGCCCCGCGCGGGCGCGTGGATTGAAACACGGCGGCACTGCGGCTGTTCCTCTGCGACGCCCTGTCGCGCCCCGCGCGGGCGCGTGGATTGAAACGTGTCATGCTTGCAGTCGGCATCGGCATGATCATGTCGCGCCCCGCGCGGGCGCGTGGATTGAAACGCCGGATGGGTGGAGCGGGCGTTGGCTCCGCTGGCGTCGCGCCCCGCGCGGGCGCGTGGATTGAAACTTCGATCAGATCGACTGTTGGACTGTACTCGATTCGTCGCGCCCCGCGCGGGCGCGTGGATTGAAACACATGAAAGCCGCAGCGCCAGACCAGACCACGGTTGGTCGCGCCCCGCGCGGGCGCGTGGATTGAAACATCTGTGGCCGCATGTGGAGAAGGCAATGAAAGAGGTCGCGCCCCGCGCGGGCGCGTGGATTGAAACGGCCTCCCTACACGCCGAAATATACCCGGCGTAGGTCGCGCCCCGCGCGGGCGCGTGGATTGAAACTGCCGCAAAGACCTACGCCGGGTATGTTTCGGGTCGCGCCCCGCGCGGGCGCGTGGATTGAAACGTCTCGAACTCCTCCAAGGTCTTGCTGCCGTCAGGTCGCGCCCCGCGCGGGCGCGTGGATTGAAACATCTACCGACCTCTGAGCCCGAGATCATGGCGGCAGTCGCGCCCCGCGCGGGCGCGTGGATTGAAACGCCGAGAGCGACAGTATCCGCCCCTACTTCGGCGGTCGCGCCCCGCGCGGGCGCGTGGATTGAAACATCAGCCAACTGGATTACATGGGGCGGGCTCTAGTCGCGCCCCGCGCGGGCGCGTGGATTGAAACAGCCGAACACGGCCAGGCGGACGAGCTGACCGAGGTCGCGCCCCGCGCGGGCGCGTGGATTGAAACCGGATTCATGATCTGACGCCGGTCGTCCATGCGGGTCGCGCCCCGCGCGGGCGCGTGGATTGAAACCGGTACTGCTGGAGACTGAGCGAGCCGCTGTTCCGTCGCGCCCCGCGCGGGCGCGTGGATTGAAACATCCTGCTATCCTCGCCTGTCGTATCTTGTTGTGTCGCGCCCCGCGCGGGCGCGTGGATTGAAACGACGATAAGCTTGACGGAATGCACTTCATCAACGAATTCGCCGCTTGGATGCTGAAAATGACTGTCTTCCAAACGTAGGAATCCCAGGTCACCGATGAAGGATCATCTCGGGATTCATGATTGTTCGATCAGCATCTTGGGCAGGGGATGAATAATGGACCGGAGCCGCTCAAATCTGTCTTCTGCGTCATCCCAGCCTGAGGCCCAGGCACAGGCCGACTCCCAGTCGAATCTCCTCCAGTTGATCCGCGCTCACTTTTCCCAATCTCCTGATGAAGCGGTTGAGTGAGATCGATTTCACCTGTAGAGAATCGGCATCGCTCAGCTTGTCCAGACCTGTCGATAGGCCGGGATGAAGCCGGATGAGCCAGGGATAGAGCTCCCTGTCCGTCATGTGACCAGTGACAGGCACTACAATGACACAGTGGCAACCTGCCAACGAAGTCGTCACTGACCACGACGGCGGGCCTCGTCTTCTTCATCAGCTCCGACAGAAGGATCGAACCCGACGAGCCATATCTCTCCCGACATGGGGGATGTGAGCCCATCAGTCATAGCGGATGACCTCATCTGCGAAATCACCGAGGTCGAGGTCACTACTGGCTAGGTAATCGGCAGCGGCGGCTTCGAGGATCGGAAGCAGCGCCTTCGTTCGATCGTTCGGAAGAAGGGTCAGCAGTCTCTGGAGCTCGGTCCCCGGTTCTTCCGGAGCAGGAGTTCCACTGGCCGACTCGCACAGGAGATCCTGAGCATGACGTTTTGTGATCAATCCCTCCGCCTGTGCCCGCAACACCATCTGGCGGAATCTGGAAGGTGTTTCGATCTGATGGCAGGAACCAGGTTCATCGCGTCTCCAGCCACGGGCGCTCGCGGTCATGCAAAAGCTTGAATAACATGCTTCTGTTATTATTCCGAGATCCCTGCAACGCATCATCCATGCCTGCATGCTCAGACCGTAGCGCTCCTTCAGTATCAGCAACTCATCAATGTCGATCCTCGTTCGGGTGCGACCTACTTCAGAAAACACCGCTTCGCAAGGGGCAAGGAGCGCCGAAGCAAACCGGTGTGCCAGCTTCTCATCTGTGACACCGAAGGCAAGATGCGCTATCTCGTGAGCGATGCTGAATCTCCGCCTGTCGACCGGCGTTCCCTTTCTCAGGACGAGGGACGGGATCCTGTCGTTCACCAGACCGCTGAGCCCGTCGAAATCATGCGGCGTCTCCAGTTCGACCATCAGGCTGCCGTTCCGTTCGAGAAGACCTGTCAGGCTGGGAATAGGCTCGAGGCCGAGGCCGAAACGACCGCGGAAGTTCTCTGCAGCGGCCTCCATTGCTTCAGGGGAATCTTCTGAAGTCATCTCTGCCCAGGGCGTAGTGTTTTCGTCTGGTTCCAGTGTCTGCTTGAGCTCGAGGTAGTGGGCAAAAAGCATTTCAGCACGAGCTTTGATGGCTTTCTGCCCTGAAGCCGGAAGTGTAGTGTTTTTGCGGAATCCCGTCCAAGTGACAGTCGTAGCCGGTGATGTCATGAAAAAGCCTAAATCACGGTGGTAAACCCGTGCAAGTCCTCCCAGGACACGGAGAGAAGGCGAACTCCTGCCTTTCTCGTAGCCCGAGATGGCAGCCGAAGTGATGCTTATCCCTATCCGGGACAGCTCCTCCACAACGCCTGTCTGAGTTAGGCCTAGAAGTAACCTGGCCTGCTTCAGCCTGGCAGCATTCATGACTCCTCCTGGATTGTGCAGTTGAAATCTCGGGATGCTAAACCTTAATGTCAAGCCACAGTAGAAATGCTATCTATCATATCGTGAAACAGAAGTGGCGGTTGTTAGTTCGTGCATGTGTCGAGGCGGAATGTCCATCGCCATGTCCTGACAAATGTCCTGCGTAAAGCATTGCCGGACAGATGATAGAATTGGTTCCGAGGATGGAGATGTCCTGCATCATGTCCAGAGTGATGTCCATCGGGATGTCCACCAGGATGTCTGTCATCATGTCAGGTGGAGCCGGATTCCAAGGGCAGGCGCCTGAGCCTATTGACGATATGATCATACAGGCATATCGTTGGGGCGTGGACAGGGTATTCCGTGCGCTGGCGGACCGCAACCGCCTCAGGATCGTGATGATCCTCCAGAGGGGGCCTCTCACGGTAAACGAGATCTCCACCGTGCTGGGGCTCACTCAGCCCAATGCAAGCCGCCACCTGAAGGCGCTGCACGAGGCGGGCGTACTGGAAAGGCGCGGGATCGCCGGACGGGCGTGGTACAGCCTGGCGTCGGGGGACGATCTGGTCGAGGCCGTGTCCTCTCTGCTGGACGATCACCACGGTCGGATGCAGGGCTTCGCGCGGGACATGGCTGCACTCTCCCGCTGCTACGAGCAGCGGAAGCTCGAGTCGATGGACTTCTTCGCGCGGAAGGCGGGGGAGTGGGACGAGGTGTCGGCCGGGCTGCCCGATCCAGCAGGATACTCGGCTGAGATGGCCGGGCTTCTGGGCCGCGGTGACTCGGTTGTAGAACTGGGATGCGGCACCGGGGCGATGCTGGGCTTTCTTCGGGGGCTCTTCGGCTCCGTGATTGCGGTAGATTCGTCGCGCGAGATGCTGGATCGCGCCATGCAGGCCGTCGGAGGCGAAGACGTCGACTTCAGGCTCGGCGCCCTGGAGCATCTGCCCGTGGCGGACTCGTCGGTGGATGCCGCACTCGCGCACATGGTGCTGCACCATCTGGCCGACCCGGCCGAGGTCTTCCCCGAGGTCCGGAGGATCCTGAGACCGTCCGGCCGGCTTGTGATAGCCGATCTGGCGAGACATGCGGACGAGCCCTTCAGAATCGCCCAGGGTGACCTGTGGCCGGGCTTCGAAGCGGGTGAGATCGATGCATGGGCCCGGAAGGGCGGCCTGGTCCCCGTCCGGGGGAGCGGGCCTTCAACCGTGGATGACGGGGTGTTGATGATGCTGTTTCTTAAAGGAGAGGAATGATGGCAGGATCGGATTTCAAGGTTGCCGATCTCTCGCTGGCCCCGCTGGGGCGCAGGAGGATCGAGATGGCCGAGCGCGAGATGCCAGGTCTGATGTCGTTGCGCTCTAAGTACGGCAGCTCGAAGCCCCTGTCCGGCCACAGGGTGAGCGGCTCCCTCCACATGACGACGGAGACGGCCGTCCTGATCGAGACGCTGGTCGAGCTGGGCGCCGACGTGCGGTGGGCGAGCTGCAACATCTTCTCGACCCAGGACGACGCCGCTGCTGCGGTGGCCTCGAAGGGCGTCCCGGTGTTCGCCTGGAAGGGCGAGACCGCCGAGGAATACTGGTGGTGTACGAGGCGGGCGCTGACCTTCCCGGGCGGCGTCGGGCCCGATCTGATCGTCGATGACGGCGGGGACGCCACCCTGATGATCCACCTCGGCTGGGAGATGGAGGAGGCATTCGCAAAGACGGGGAGCATTCCCGCCGCCTCCGCCGGATCGAAGGACGAGGCCGCGCTCGACGCGAACCTGCGCGAAGCGGTGCCGTCGTCCCCTTCCTTCTGGCACTCGGTGGCCGGCGGCGTGATCGGCGTGTCCGAAGAGACCACCACGGGCGTACACCGTCTGTACCAGCGCGAGTCCGCCGGCAGGCTCCTGTTCCCGGCGTACAACGTGAACGACTCGGTGACGAAGAGCAAGTTCGACAACACCTACGGCTGCCGCGAATCCCTGCCGGACGGGATCAAGCGCGCCACCGACGTGATGGTGGCCGGGAAGACCGTTCTTGTCTGCGGCTACGGCGAGGTCGGCAAGGGCTGCTGCCAGAGCATGAGGGCGTTCGGCGCCCGCGTCCTGGTCACCGAGATCGACCCGATATGCGCGCTGCAGGCCGTCATGGAGGGCTACGAGGTCACCACGGTCGAGGATGCGCTTCTCGAGGCCAACATCTTCGTCACGGCGACGGGCAACAGGGACGTGATCACCGCTGCGCACATGGCGGCGATGAAGGACCAGGCGATCGTCTGCAACATCGGTCACTTCGACAACGAGATACAGATGGACGCCCTGGAGGCCCTCCCGGGCATCGTCCGGCAGAACATCAAACCGCAGGTCGACAGGTACGTTTTCCCCGACGGACACTGCGTGTACATCCTGGCCGAGGGCAGGCTGGTGAACCTGGGATGCGCCACGGGGCACCCCAGCTTCGTCATGTCCAACTCCTTCACGAACCAGTGCATGGCTCTGATGGCGCTGCTCGAGGAAAGGCCCGCGATCGGGGTGTACAGGCTGCCCAAGAAGCTCGATGAAGAGGTCGCAAGGCTGCACCTGGGCCAGCTCGGGGTGAAGCTGACCAGGCTGACCCCTGAACAGGCCTCGTACATCGGGGTGGATGCAGAGGGGCCGTACAAGCCCGACCACTACAGATACTGAGCCGTTCCGGGCGCCGGCCCGGCGCGAACCGATCCACAGGAAGGCGGGAGCGTCGTCATATGCAGTGACAATGCTCCCGCCTCTCGTTGCGCAGGCTCGCAGAAATCCACACAGTATCCGATCAATACGATATCCGCACGACCCTTGACGGCAGAACCGGCGGGTTTCATTCTCGTTTTCAAACGATATCTGCTGTTTACAATGGGCATGGATGATATGGGCCGGAAGGTGCGTGTCGTGCCGTCGGCCGCGAGACCGGCAGGAAGCTCCATGGAACCGTTCCGACCCGGTCACGGCGCCGTGCGCGTCGGAACGGCCGAACGGTTTCCCCGATGGCGGGGGATGTTCAGTACACGGGTTTTTCAGGGAAGGGGGGTCCACTTGTGAGGCTTGCCATTCCGATCGCTGCAGTCCTGCTTGCCGCCACAGCGGTGCAGGCCGGTAACATCGACTACATCTCATCTCGCAGCGCCGACTTCCTCCGGATCATGAGCCGCAATGCCTCCACCGAGGGCGCCGATCTCGTGAGCTTCAATCCGGCCGGCCTCAGTCTGCTCCCGGAGGGCTGGCACTTCAACGTCAGCACTCAGACCCTGCTCAGGCGCTATACGGTGGAGGCCACTCCTCCGGGCGCGTCCGCACCTGCCGAGTACGAATCCACGGCGCCTACCCCGATCCTCCCGAACGTCTATGCGGTTTACAGGAAGGGCATAGTGGCCGCTTTCGCGGCCTTCACCGCCCCTGCCGGCGACAGGGTCGATTTCGCGGACGGGCTCCGGGCGCTCCCCCTCATCGAGTCAGCATTCCACGACGACTCGTACATCGTATCCATGAACTCCGGCTTCTTCCGCAGCACTTCCCGCTACCTCGCCGGCAGCGCCGGCCTCTCCGTGGCGCTCACGGACGATCTGTCCGCGGCCCTGGGCCTCAGGTACACCATGGCGGAGAGGACATTGGACGCCGAAGGAAACTTCACGATCAGCAGCGATCTGGGAATCCCCGTGGACACTCTCTCCCGCGGTCTGCACGCTCGGAAGACGGCCTACGGCTTCGGGGCCGTCGTCGGTCTGAACTACCGCATCAGCCCGGCGGTGAACGCCGCGGTTCGTTACGAGACGGACACCAGCCTCGATTTCAAGACCGATTCCGAACGCTCCGAATGGGCCCATACGCCGTGGCTGTGGCCGGAAGTCTTCGAGAATCGCTCCAGGCAGCGCCGCGACCTTCCGGCCGTCCTGGGGGCCGGCATCGAAGTGCTCAGCCCGTGCCGAAGGGCCCTCGTCAGCCTTAGCATGAACTGCTATTTCCTCGAGAATGCCAATCAGAGCGAGTGTGACAGTTATGACGACAACTACGGGAACGGCATGGACCTCGGCCTTGGCGTCCGGTACACCGCCACACCCCGCCTGGACCTCAGCGCAGGCTATCAGTACTCGGATCTCGGCGGCAGCGACACGACATACAACGATCTCGAGTTCAGCCTCGATTCACACTTCATCGGAGCCGGAGCCAGGTACGAGGTTTCACCCGGACTGGACCTGACTGGATCGGTCGCGAAACTGTTCTGCACCGAGGGTGAAGGAGCGGGACGCTTCGGGGGGTCGATCTACAACAAGGACATCTGGTACTTCGGTCTGGGGGCGGGGCTCAGCCTTCCCTCCGACTGAACCGGCGCGGAATCCCGGTTGCTCCATGCGGCCTCCCTCGGGAGGCCGCCTCCGTTCCGGGCGATTTCCGCCGGTCAGCCTCTCTCGTAGAAGCGGTCCAGCGGGCTCATCACCCGGAGGGTGCGGTTTGCCGCGGCCAGCCGCACATAGGGCGTCATCATCGAGGTCGAGACGATTCCCATCAGCTCCTGCACCAGCCTCCTGTCTGTGCCGTCCTCCAGCAGATGGACGGCGAAGCTGTGCCGGAGCCAGCTCAGGGTAATGCGCCCTTGTGTTTCCAGACCCGCGTTTGCGAGGGAGTGGCCGAAGACCCTCTGGAGGGTGCGTCCGGTGACGCAAACGGTCTTTCCCCTGCCGGGGAAGAGATAGGGCTGGTCGTCGTCCCTTCCGGCGAGGCATTCGTACAGCAGTGCCAGGCAGGACCGCGGAAGCATGGTCGTCCTCAGATGCCTGCCCGCCGTGTCGTTGACGCGGATCAGCATCCCTTCGGTGTCCACGTTTCTACGGCGGAGTGCGCATACCTCGTTGGTCCTGAGGCCCGACGAGTACATCAGCATGAAGGCCAGCCGGTAGAGCGGCTGCTCCGTGCAGTCCAGCAGCCTGGAGATCTCCTCGCGGGTGAACGCCCTGTCGGCCCTTCCGGCGTCCCGGGTCGTCCTTACGCCGTCGAGCGGATCGGCCCTGCCCGCGAGCCTGGTGTAGAAGAATCTCAGCGCACTCCTGGCCTGGGAGGCGTAGGAGGGCGATCTGCCCATGTCGGCCAGCTCCTCGACATAGGCCCGGACGTCTTCGTCGGGGATGTCCGGCGCGGATTCGCCGAACCGCTCCAGAAACAGCCTGAGGTGTGACAGGTAGCTGGCGGTGGTTCCCTGGCTCTTGCCGTCCTGCCTCAGCATTTCGCGGACGCTTTCGAGCAATTCGCTTCCCGCCATCTTCGCACCGCTTCGTGGGTCTGAATGGATGGAATCGAAACCCTGTCGAAAATGAAAATATCCAGCGCGGCGGGTCGAAGTCAATTCGCAGAAGGCGGCGCGGTGTTGCATCCCCGCCTGTCCGACAGTATTCTCTCTCAAACACACTGGAGGATCGATGAGGAACCCAGGAAGGATCGTGAAGGAGCCCGTCCATCTGGCGTTCCCCTTCGCGGTCGCCCTTGCCGCCGTAGCCGTGATCCTCGCAGCGGCCGCCGTGAAGGTGGGAGCCGACCTCAGGAAAGTCTCCGCCGACAGCGAGCGGATGCTCCTGGCCCGCGCAGCCTCCCTCGCCGGATCGACACTGTCCGGCCGTCTCGCCGTATCCCTCGACACACTCTGCAGCGATTCCTCCGGGTTCACGGCGATGCAGACCGCTCCCGGCTCCGCATCCGTGCTGGGGCTCGAGAGGATGGAGATCTATCTGATTCCGGCAGGCATGAAGGAGCTTCCCGGAGGCATCGAGGTCGATGCTCCGGCTCTCCTCGCGATTGGAGCCGACTCGTCCCTGGTCCGGCGGGAGGGCATGCTGCTTACGGCCGTCGCGGTGGAGCGGATGCGCGAGGGAGAAGTCACCGCGGCCTGCGTGGTCACGGAGAGGCTCCCTCTCGCTCTCACAGCCCTCGAGGATTTCCGCAGCAGGTCCCTCCCCGGCCTTTTCATCCTCTCCCTGCTTCTTGTGACTCCGGTCGTGTTCTTGCTCTATGTCTCCTTCTTCACGAGGAGGAGCGAGCTGGCCGCCTTCGAGCTCCATACCCCCGACAAGCGCGAGGAGGCGCTCCACCCTGCGGCCGAATCCGAGGAAACCGGCCGCCTGCTGGTGGAGACCGTGAAATCGGCGAGCGGGTCGGTGGGGATGATCCTCATGGACGACTCCGCCGTGATCAGATCCCTGAACGGGATCGCCGCAGACCTTCTGGACGGCAGACCTGAGGATTTCGAGGGCAAGAGCATGTCGACCCTGCCGTGTTTCGGTCCTGCCGAGAGGGCGGCCCTCCGCGTCGATCCTGAAAAATGGAATCTCGGGGGTGCGCCGCTGAAGGCGGACCAGGCCACAGGGCCTCCGAAGTTCCTACGCCTGTCGATGACTTCCCTCCGTCCGTCCCGGGACGGGCTGCGTCTCCGTCTCGCCATGCTGACGGACATAACGGAACTCGAGGATCTGAAGAGGGAGAAGGAGCGGCTCATGGAGCGCGAGATGGCGGTCAACAGCTACGCCATCCTCGCCGCCATGGTCAGAGGCATCTCGCACGATCTGAGCAATCTCCTGTCGAGCATCATAGGAGCCGCGTCCATCGGCGAGGCCATCCACGAACCCGGCGACCCCGACAGGCAGAGGTATGAGGCGATACTGAACGCGACCGAGAGAGCCTCGGCCATTGCCGAGGAGCTGTTCCAGAGCGCCGACATCACCGAGAACCGCGCGGTTCCGCTCGATCCCGTCAGGGAGCTGGAGGAAACGACGGAAGCACTGAGGAGCGTACTTCCCAGGTCGATATCCCTCGAGGTGAACCTCAAGGGGGTCCTGCCCAGGGTCATCGCCGACAGGGCCCTGCTGCGGCAGACGATCTACAACATGGCCCTCAGATCCTCGGGGGCTCTGCAGGGTTCGGGCAGGATCAAGCTGTGGGTCGAAGACGTGCCCGACCCCGCCTCCGATCCCAGATTCACGGGGCAGTGCAGGAACCTCTGCGGCATACACTGTATCAGCATCTGCATTTCCGACGGAACCCTGATGCCCGTGGGGCTGCAGCGCTCACTCTCCACCTCCGATACCGAGCCTTATGAGATCGAGAAGCTCTACGGCGCAGGAATGGCGGCCGTCCAGCAGGCGGTGCGAATGATGAAGGGCGTGCTGGTCTTCACCACCGAGCAGAGGTGGACGGAAATCCGGATGCTGCTGCCGGCGGCGCAGAGGGTCGAGGATGCCGACCCGGCTCTGGCGGCGAGGGGCGACATATCGATCCTGGTCGCAGAAGGGGAGCGGATCGTCCGGGAGACCACCGCCAGGATACTCCAGCACTTCGGCTTCAGAACGGTTGAGGCGGCATCCGGAGAGGAGGCTCTGGCGGTTCTCGACCACGAGAGCTTCGATGTCCTGCTGCTCGATCTCGGAACCTTCAGCACGCCTTCGCTGGACATCGCGCTCATCTGCACCGAGAGGTGGCCTTCGATGGCGATCCTGTTCACGAGCGCCTTCGAGATGCCCGTGGACGTGAGCAGCTTCCTTCGAGCCAGGTCCGCGACGGGGTTCCTGCGGAAGCCGTATTCGCCGGAGTCCGTTTCCAACGAGATCATGAGGCTCGTCGGAACGGTCAGGGCAGCCACGGAGAAGGATGGGAGACGGAGGGCATGAACGATTCCGAAGTCCTGCTAAGAATACTCCTTGCGGCCTTTTGCGGAGCGCTGCTCGGCCTCGAGCGTCAGATCCACGGCAGGCCGGCGGGACTCCGGACGCACATACTGGTTTCGACGGGAGCGGCCCTGATGACTCTGGCGGGGATGCATGCGATGAAGGGGTTCGGAGACGGAATCGCGTTCCCGGATTATGTCCCCGACCCCACCAGGCTCGCGGCCGGAATTGTGACCGGCATCGGGTTCATCGGAGCCGGCGCAATCCTCAGAACGAGGGACATGATACGCGGTCTCACCACGGCGGCCTGCATCTGGATCGCCGCCGGCGTCGGACTCGCGTCCGCCTTCGGAATGACGGTGCCGGTAGTGGCCGTGACGCTCTTCTCCCTTGTCGTCCTCTCCGTTTTCTCGGTACTCGAGGATCACCTGCCGAGACACAGGCAGCGCGACCTGAAGCTGGTCTGCGGTTCCGGGCCGACGCCTTCGGCCATGGCGGAGAGGGTCTCCGGCATACTGGCCGGGAGGGGGCTGCGCTGCAGCGACATCGAGATGGACGTATCCGAACGGTGTTTCGTGCTGGTCTTCCGCCTTCACTACTTCAAGCGTTTGGACCTGATAGAACTGCTCGAGGAAATCAGCTCGCTGGACGGGGTTTCGAGCGTGTCCAGTCTCGAGCAGACTACGGAGCTGTAACGAGTTGCGTGACAGGCGCCCGAAGGCGCACAGGCCGGGCCTGGCTCTCGGCGGAGGCGCTTCCAGAGGCTGGGCTCATCTCGGCGTGATCCGTTTTCTCTCGGAGCAGGGCATCGAGCCGTCCTGCGTCGCAGGAACGAGCATAGGCGCCGTGGTGGGCGCCCTTCTCGCCTCCGGACGGCTGGAGTACGCTCTGGGCGAGATCATGAAGGCCGATCTGATCAGGGTTCTGTCGTACGTTTCGCCGGGGCTCAGGGACGGAGGGCTGATAGACTCCTGGAAGATACACAACCTGCTCAGGGCCTGGTTCGGCCATGTGGACATAGCGGATCTCCGGATGCCCTTCGCGGCCGTCGCCACGGACCTCTCGTCGGGAGACACGGTGGTCCTCGACTCGGGGGATCTGGTGTCCGCCCTCATGGCCAGCATCTCGATACCGGTCGTCTTCCCTCCCAGGTTCACCCAGGGGAGGTGGCTGATGGACGGAGGGCTGTCGGATCCCGTCCCCGTCGCCCCCGCGAGGGGGTTGGGAGCCGACTTCGTCATTGCGGTAAGCCTGAACAGCAGAACCAGGGGGCTGCCCTCGACTGGATCGGCCCCGGATTCCACCCAGCCGGTCGAAGCGGAGTCCTCCAGGCCCCCGTCGATGCACGAAACCCTTCTGGCGACACTTATGATCACCGAGAGGAACCTCGCGAACTCGCGGCTATCGGAGAACCGCCCGGAAGTGCTGATCGAGCCCGATCTCTACATGTTCAAAGGAACCGAGTTCCATCGCGCCGCCGAGCTGTCAGAAATCGGATACGAGGCCGCCAGGAACTGCTCCCTGTTGCTGGAGCCGCTGCGGAGATGATCCGTGTTCGCTCCATTGCGTCCCGGGGGTATTTTTACTACCATATCACATCCCCCACACCGGCAGGAGGATGACGTGGCCCTCTTCGGAAGCCCGGGCAGGAAGCTGCTCTCCGCGTTGAACGATCCAGCCTCCGACTGGAAGCGCCTCCTGTCCCTCGCCGACGGACTGTCGATCGCGAAGGAAAAACCCGGCACCGACGTGGCGATACTCGGCTCCATCGTCGAGAAGGCATGCGACAGCGACAGCCTGCCGCTCGACGATTTCGGCTCCCTTCTCCGCAGGCTGTCATCCTCGGGAATGGACCTCAACGCCCCGATAGGGACACGCGGGGAGACGGCTCTCCACCTCGCGGTCTCACACGGCAACGAGCGCGTCGTCGAGGCTCTGAGCCTGGCCGGATCGTCGCCGGCGGCCGCCTGCGGCGGCGGGATGACTCCTCTTCACTCCGCCGTGTCCGGCGGCAATCTGAGGATGGTCGAGCTGCTGCTGCGCCTGGGCGCGGACGTCAACGCGGAGGACTCGGAGGGGAACACGCCCCTTCACCTGGCTGTCGGCCTCTCTGAAATGGACGCCCTTGTGGCCGCCCTCATCGACGCCGGCGCCGTCGTATGGGCCAGGAACAGGAAGGGCGAGACTCCCGCCGGGATCGCCGCCTTCACGGGCAACAGGGAATACTGCACCCACATCGAGAAGGCGCTCTCGATACAGCGCACGAGCAGGCTGCTCCAGTGGAAGTGCCCGGTCTGCGCCAGCCCCATGCCGCGCCCCGCCCCGCCCCGCGTGGAATGGCTGGTTGCGCTGGGTGTATGGGAGCATCTCTCCTTCACCTGCGGAAGGTGCGGGAGGCGCACGGAGGCTCCCGAACTGGACGGAGAGCGCTAGTCCAGATCCATCCCCTTGAACAGGGGTATGGCCGCCTCGGACAGGACCTTGCCGCATGCGTCCCTCACCGCTTCGCGGTACTCCGGTGAGCAGCTCACGGAAAGCAGGCTGCGGTTCGGCTTGGCGTCCGCCAGATACCTCGAGAACGGAGGATCCAGCTCGGAGAGAGTCACAAGACTCCCCGACGGCGTCAGGAACCTTATCGAAGTCTTTTCGAAGCGCTCCTCCGAAACCTTCACGGCCTCGAGGGGCAGATCGACCAGGATCGAACCCGGAGGCGCTCCCGCCTTCGCCCCTATCTCCCTCTCCAGCCTCGCCGCCGCCTCGGCCGGAGTTCCGCCCAGCCCGCGCAACTGGATCAGGAAAGTCTCCTCGTCGCTCGATCGGGATGCGGCATCGATCCTGAAAACCTGGGTGAACAGGTTCTGCCTGTACTTGACTCTCCAGGCCATGTCCCTGACCCAGGGATCACTCGATTCCTTCACCAGGAAGCTCAGCAGCTCGTCGTCCGTCTGCTCGTGGAAACTGCCGATCTCGCCCAGATCGACGATGCTCCTCCTCGCGGCCCGAAGGAGCATCTGATCGACGATCCTGGTCTTCTTGTGGAGATAGACGCTGGAGTACATCTGCAGCCTGGCGAGGAGGAAGTCGCGGACGGCGTCGAGAGCCTTGTTCAGGAAGACCAGCTCGCCGTCGGCGATCGTCATGGTGCTTATGATCCTGTCCACCTCGATGTGGCCGTAGGCCACGCCCGTGAAGTGGAAGTCCCTCTGCAGATAGTCGAGCATGTCCGCGTCGACCTCGCCGAATATCACCTGCTGAAGGTATCTCGGCCCCGTGTAGCTCGACTGGATGAGCGCAGCCACGTCCTCCGGATCGACGCCGTGCCTCTCGAGGATTTCCGGAATCCGTCCGGAGCCGGGGATCGACATCCTGGATGCGCCGTTCACCAGGCTTGCGACCAGGTCCATGTGGTCTCCGCCCGTGAGTTCGATGTAGAGGGGTTCGAGCGTGTGGGACCAGGGCGTGTGCCCGATGTCGTGCAGCATTCCGGCGGCTTCCAGCAGATCGATCTGCGAGGCGGCGTCATCCGACGGTGGAATGACGGCCCTTCCGATCCTGCCGGCCAGCGACGAGACCCCGAGGGCATGCGAGAGCCTCATGCAGTGCGCTCCGGGATAGCTCTGGAACGTGGTCCCGAGCTGGTGGATGAAGCTAAGCCTCTGGACCTCGACGGTCTTCAGGAGTTCCTCCTGGAGCTTCGACAGCCTGATGCTGCCGAGGACCGGGTCCCTCACGAACATCACCTTTCCGGTGGACTCCTGGACCATCGGACTATCACCTCCAGCTTTCGCGCGGCCGCCGGGAGGAACCTCCCGTGACCAGTTTCATTATCAGAGCCGGTACGAAGGACGCCCTTCTCCAGCCTCTCATTGTGACGACGGCGGCAAGGCTGCCGCTTCCGGGGATGGACCGGGGAAGATCGAGAAACCTTCCCCTGTCGGGCGCGGCGACCATCAGTTCGAGCGCCCGGTGCGGAATCGCCGCTCCGCTGAAGCTCTGCACGGTGCGGAGCAGGTTCGCAAGCCGGGAGGAGAGACCGGTTCGCACGGCGTCATACGCGAATTTACGCCAGTCCGAATCCTCCATCCCGGAGGCGAGCAGGGCGGCGTCGAGCCACCACACGGGCCGGCCCCGGCCGTGTCTCAATATGTGAAGCAGCGTGAGAAGAAGGCTGTAGGGCGGAGGAGGGGAGATGAAGCCCGCTTCGGTGACAGTCCCCGCCGTCTCCGCGGGATGCGGCAGCCTGCCCGGGATGGTCGAGGGGAAGTAGGAGGGATGGCTGTGCAGGTCGAGGATGACTTCCCCTTTCCGGAGAAGCACCACCGCCACGATGCCGGAGGTTACAAGCGGCACCACGTGAGGGCTGGCCTCCCAGCCGCCGCGGCGGAGGGCGGTCATCGCGCCGGTCATGTCGCAGGGACGGACGATCAGATCGATGTCGCTCATCGGACGGAGCACCGGGTCGGGGTAGAGCGTGAGCGCATAGTCGGCCCCCTTGTATCCCCACGCGTCGATGCCGGAGGCGGAGAGAGTCCTGCAGGCAGCCCGCAGGGCGCTTTCCTGTACCAGCCATCTGGCGGACTGGAGCCTTCGGATCGTTCTCCAGTCAGGCCCGGTCCGGAGGATGGCTGCAAGGTCCCTGTCGCCCGATGGACAGGCCTCGTTGCCCCCCGGCGGCAACCCCTTCGGAGGGTCCGCCCCGGTGAGGGCCGCGAATGCCGCCGCCGCTCCGGATAGATCCACAGTATCCATGCTCCGATTCAACACATACGGAAGCCCTGCGTCCAGGCCGGCCGTTGCACGCGGAGCCTCATGAAGCGATATTGACGGCGTGAATGGAAACTCGACAGTCGATTTGCACGTACACAGCACCGCCTCCGACGGAGTCCTCTCCCCGGCGAGCCTGGTGGAGACCGCCGTCAGACTCGGTCTGGGGGCCTTCGCGATAAGCGACCATGACACCGTGGACGGGCTTCCCGAGGCTTACGAGGCCGCCCGGGGAACCGGGATGGCCTTCATCCCGGCCGTCGAGCTGAGCATCAACCTGATCGCCGGCGGTTCGGCCCACCTGCTCGGATACTTTCCGGGCCATGACCCGGCTGCGCTCTGCGACCGTTCCACAGACCTCGGCAGGGCCCTTGCGAGAGTCCGGACCGCGAGGGAGACCAGGAACCCCAGGATCATCGAGAAGCTCGCACAGCTCGGAATGCCTCTATTCGAGGAGGAGGTGCTCGAGTACGCCGGCGGCGATGTAGTCGGACGACCTCATATTGCCCAGGCCATGCTCGCCAGGGGATACGTACAGTCCTCCAGGGAGGCCTTCGACAGGTTCCTGGCCAAAGGCAAGCCGGCATATGTCGAGAGGGAGCGTCTCCTGGACGGCGAGGCCCTCGAACTCATCAGGAATCTCGGCGGGCTTCCGATTCTTGCCCATCCCGGCCTCATGGAGCGAAGCGCAGATGATCTGATCGCACTCATACGAAGCCTCGCCGCGAGAGGCCTGTCCGGCCTCGAGGCATACTATCCGAGGCACAGCCCCGAGATGGTCGCGGCCCTGGTGGCCGAAGCCGACGCTTCGAGGCTCCTGACCACGGGTGGAACGGACTATCACGGCTCCTCTGAAGATACGACCGGCCTCGGAGGCGCCGGGGGGTTATTTCAGGTACGCGCCTCCCAGGTGGCCGGCTTTCTCGAAAGATGTGGAATCGCTGTTAACACGGAGGGTGACTGATGGCGAAGCTGAGCGAACTGGTAGAGAAGATCGACGAAACCGCGAGGTCCGGCGACAGGGAGAAGGCCCTCAGGATGACAGAGTCCCTCCTCAGGAAGGCTCCGAACGCACAGGCCCTGCTCAACAGGAAGAAAAGGTACGAGGCGGAACTCGACATGCAGCAGAGGCTGCAGGCTCTGGAGGAGAAATTCGGGCTGGCCTGACGCGCTTACTTCCCCTCCTCCTGATTCCCCTCGTCTCCTGCGCAACCCTCGGCGTGCAGGAAGCCGGCCAGATCGCCGGCAGGTTCGCCTCGAGGTGCAGATCCCAGTGGGAGGGCACGGAAGTCTTCCTGCTCAAGGGCAGGGCGAGGGTGGACGGAGGCGACTTCCTCTTCGAGGGCCGGTTCGCCTTCTGGGGGGATGTGCCCGGAGGAAGGGTCAGGGGAGACCTCTGCGGCCCCGACGGGATGCCGGTGTTGAGCTGGTATGCGGATTCCTCCGGTGCGCTGTTCTACCTTCCGCGTGACGAGGCCGCCTTCCTTCATCCGGCCGGAATCTCAACCGGCGCCTTCCTCCTCGACGTACGAGACCTGCTGTTCCTCGCCCGGACCGGCTTCCCGCACCCCATGGAGGCCTGGCAGATCGTCGAGGGCGCCGTTCCATCGGGGGGAAGCGTCACCTGGAGCTTCGACCCTCCCGATGCCGGAATCCTCGTCCGCCTCGATCCCGGGGCTCTCTTCCCCTCCTCGATCTCCTGGGAGGGCGGATGTGCATCCATCCTCTCCGCCAGCATGCACGACGAGTACCGTGCATGGCCTTCCTCCTGGCGTGTCGAGGCCGGCGGAATAACCGCCCTCATCGACATGAGATCGTTCGACGCCGCCGCCGAACCGTGGCCGGGCCTGTGGGAGCTGGACATCCCGGTTTCGGCATCCCTGGAGACCCTGCAGGCGCCCCCGGGAATCGCTCCGTCCTGGGTTCTGCCGGTGCGCTGAGCCGTCTTTCACGCACCGCCAAGTCATTGCCCGCCAATTTTGTAACACCTGGATTACGGCTTCGGCGCCGGAGCGGGACGGGAATTAACGCGGGATGAGTTAACGCGGTCGGACCGCATCCGCGGGGACACCTGTCGCCCTGGATGATTGACGCAGCGCTATCCTTATGGTATTGAACGATCCCTGTTGTTGTTTACGGAGGGGTCATGAGGTTATTCAGTTTCCTGCCGCGTGCTTCCTCGTTCCTTTCCACAGAGATGGCCATCGACCTGGGGACGGCGAATACGCTGATCTACGTCCAGAACCGAGGCATCGTAATCGAGGAGCCCAGCGTAGTGGCTATGGAGAAGGCCTCCAGCGGGGTCGTGGCGGTTGGGACCGAAGCCAAGTCGATGCTCGGACGCACCGGAACCACGCTCGAAGCCCTCCGTCCCCTGAATGACGGCGTGATCACGAATGCAACCGCAACGATGGCCATGCTCCGGGTCTTCTTCGAGAGGGCCCAGGGCAAGCGTTTCGCCATGCGCCCCAAGGTCCTGGTCTGCGTTTCGAACGGCATCACCGAAGTGGAGATCACTGCGGTCAGGAGCGCCCTCGAGCGCGCCGGCGCGAGGGACGTCTTCCTCGTGCCGGAGCCTCTCGCAGCGGCCGTGGGAGTCGGGCTTCCGATAGACAGCCCGGCCGGAAACATGATCGTGGACATCGGGGGAGGGACCACCGAGATAGCGGTCATCTCCCTCTCCTCCATCGCCGCGACCAACTCGATCAGGGTGGGCGGAGACGAGATGAACGAAGCCATAACCAACTACCTCAAGAAGCATTTCAGCCTGCTGATAGGCGAACGGACCGCGGAGGCCGTGAAGCTCCGGATCGGCACCGTCCTGGAGGACGACGACGAGAGCATGGACGTCAGCGGACTCGACTTCATGAACGGCATTCCCCGCACTTACCGCATCAGATCGGCGGACGTGAGGGAGGCGCTCAAGGAACCCATCGGCGCCATAATCGAGGCCGTCATGCACGGCCTGGAGAAGACCCCTCCGGAGCTGGCGAGCGACATTGTCGACCGGGGGATCGTCCTCACGGGCGGCGGAGCTCTCCTGCGGGGGATCGGCAGGCTCCTCTCCAACCAGACCGGGCTCCCGATCAGGATCGCGGAGAATCCGCTGGCCTGCACCGTTCTCGGGGCCGGCCGCATCATGGAGGACAGCTTCCGTTTCAGGAAACTGATAATCCGCTGAAATGCCCAGCAGAAAAGGCCTCCCCAGAGGATCCGGGAGATTCTGGAAGTACTCCCTCGCCTCCCTGCTGCTCCTCATCCTCGGCCCGACGCTTCTGGGCGGGGTGGGGAGCTGGGCGGCCGCACGGTTCGCCGACCTCGTGCTCGGTCACAATTCGAAAAGGGATTCCGAGGAACTCAGAACCCAGATCGTGGAGCTGATGCTGGAGAATGCGTCGCTCCGAGAACAGGCCATGAAGGCTGACAGGTACAGGCTCCTTCTCGGCTGGACCCGGGTTTCGTCCAGGCGGGCCATTGCCGCGAGGGTTCTCTACCGGACCGAAGGTCTGATCAGCGGGACGATGGTGGTCGACCGGGGTTCGGATGACGGGGTCTCCGTCAACTCGATCTGTCTGGCCCCGGACGGGCTGGTGGGGGTGGTCACCTCCTGCGGCGAGGCCACCAGTGAGATTCTTCCCCTGACGTCTCCGCAGGTCAGAGTGAGCTGCACCACGAGGCCTTCCGGCGCGATGGGAATGCTCCAGTTCGAGCGCGGCAGCCTCCGGATCATGAACATCGACCCCACCCTCGACGCGAAGCCGGGAGACGAGGTGGTCACGAGCCGGTTCGGGGGCGTGTATCCCGACGGGCTGCTGATAGGAACCGTCGTCAGTGTGGACGAGAGCGGCTCGAGCCTCGCTCTCTCCGCAACCGTGACCCCTGCGGTCGATTTCGAGTCGCTCGGAGAGGTCATCATACTTCTGAAGGACAGCACGGATGCCGGCCGTATCGAATAGACCGGGTATCACCGGGACGCTGCTGGTGATCGGCGCCGTGACGGTGCAGCTCCTCCTGGAGGTTACCCTCGGGAGAGTCTTCCGGGCGCCCAACGTGCTGGCCCTGGTCCTGACCTATCTCTCCATCAACTACGGGAACGTCTGGTCCATCGACAGCGCCTTCTGGGCCGGGGTAACCCTCGACCTTCTTCTGCATCAGCCTCTCGGGGCCTCGTCCCTCGGCCTCCTCGCAGGTCTCCAGGCCAGCCGCCTGCTGATTGCAGCCGCTCCGGGCGGGAACCGCATGACGAAAGTGCTCTCCGGAGCTTTCGCCGGTCTGGTGTACGACGTTGTCTTCCTGCTTGCAGCCTCCCGCCCTTTCCTGCACGGGTTGGGATCCCATGTCCTCCCCGTCGCTGCGAGGCTGCTGATGACGCTGGTCGCGGGGATCCTGTTCATCTCCGTCGCCACAGCCCTCTCCTCCCTCAGGGTCCGGGGTCGGAATGAGGCTGTCTGACCTATCCTCCGGGGCGCCCGGAAGGCCGATGGCAGGGTTCTCAGCCGTCTTCCTCCTTCTGTTCCTGGGGCTGGCGGCCCGGCTCTTCCATCTGCAGTCCGTCCGGGGCGACTACTACCGGAGCATCTCCACCAGCAACCACATCAGGGTCATCTACCGGCCCGCCCCGAGAGGGATAATCAGGGACAGGAACGGCGAGATCCTCGTCGACAACGTTCCATCGTTCGTCATCTCCGCGGTCCGGTCGGAATTCGACACCACCGCCACGGAAGAGGTGGCCTCGCTGATCGGAATCCCGGCGGACTCACTGAGGGCGAGGCTCGGCAGAGCCTCGTCCCGTCCGTTCAGACCTTTCGTGGTGGTCGACGACCTGGATCTGATCGCGATCGGCCCGCTCTCCGAGAATCTGCACCGCTTCGGAGGGCTGATAATCGATGTGGTTCCGCGTCGCCGCTACTATCACGGAATGTCCTTCTGCCATATCGTGGGATATGTCGGGGAAAGCGAAGAGGATGGCGCCTTCGAGGGCGAGATCACCGGAAGGGCCGGCCTGGAGAGCACGCTCAACTATCTACTGGCGGGTCAGCCCGGATACACGCAACAGGTCGTCGACGCCATGGGCAGGGTGGTGAGCGAGTTCGAGGGCGCAGGCGAAGTGGCGCCCATGCCGGGGCACGACCTCACCCTGACGATAGACACCGGACTCCAGGAGCTTACCTGCGCGATACTCGACGAGGAGACCGCTCCTGGAGCCGCCGTGATCCTCGACTACAAGACGGGCGAGATACTCTGCCTCGCCTCCAGCCCCGGCTTCGATCCACAGACGATGGCCGACGGGATAAGCGTAGCCGGCTGGCGGGAGATCTCCCAGAACCCGGAGCGTCCGATGTTCAGCCGTGCGTGGGCCGCAAGATATCCCCCGGGATCGGTCTATAAGCTCATCTCGGCAGCCTATCTGCTGCAGTACGGATTCATAACACCTGATTTCCGGCCCGATCCGTGCTACGGGTCATATCATCTCGGAGGGAACGACTTCGGCTGCTGGTCCGTGCACGGGCGGCTCGACGTGGTGGATGCCCTCGCCCGATCCTGCGACGTGTTCTTCTATCGGACGATCCAGCTCGGTTCGATGGACGGGCTGGCCGAGTTCTCGCGCAAGTTCGGCCTCGGAAGGAGGCTGCTCAACATCCTTCCCGGGGAGAGCAGGGGCCTTGTGCCGGACCGGCTCCTCATGGACAGCCTTTACGGCTCCGGGGGCTGGGGCCTCGGAAACCTTCTCAACTTGTCGATCGGCCAGGGCGAACTGCTGGTGAATCCCCTGCAGATGGCCGTGATGACGGGAATCTTCGCCTCCGGAGGGGAGATGCCCGGGTTGAAGCTGGTCCGGGAGATTCCGGCGGCCGAAGCGCCGTGGAGTGACCTGGAACTCTCCGTATCAGCCGTGTCCACGGTTGTCGAGGGAATGAGGGAAGCCGTGTACGGCAACGCCGGCACGCTATCGTCCCTTTCGTCCATGCCCTGGGAGTTCTTCGGGAAGAGCGGTACGGCCGAGAGTTCGGCCGGTGACCATGCCTGGGTGGTCGGATTCATCAGAGAGCCCGAACCCCTGGCGATCGCCGTGGTGGTGGAGCATGGCGGACACGGCGGAGCGGTCGCGGCGCCCATCGTGTACAGGATCCTCGCCGGCTATCTGGGAGATGGCGGATGACGACGATCAAGACCGACAGGGTGATGCTCGCCGCGCTTGCCGTGATCCTCGCATGCGGCCTGCTGGCTGTCTACTCCGCCTCGAGGGCCGTGTCGGGGGAGAACGTGTTCCTGAAGCAGGTGTTGTGGATGGCGGTCGGAATCCTCGTCTTCCGGCTGGGGGCCACACTCGCCCTGCGTCTCGTGGAGGATTTCGCCTACATCTTCCTTGTCGCGATCTGTCTGCTGCTCCTTCTGACCGTATTCTTCGGCGGAGGACCGGCAGGCCGGTGGCTGATATTCGGCCCCCTCCACGTCCAGCCTTCGGAATTCGCCAAGATAGCCATCATCGTCGCCGCGGCGAGAGCCTTCGCCGATCTCAAGTCCAGGCCCAGGAAATACGGAGTCCTACTGGTTTTCCTCGGCGCCTCCCCCGCCATCCTGCTCACCTGGCTCCAGCCGGATCTCGGCACTGCAACGGCGATGGTCATCATCCTGCTCATGCTCACCTGGTGGGCGGGATACGGCCCCGACTGGATATTCCTCGTCGTCAGCCCGGTCTTCGCAGCCCTTTCGTCCACGAAGCTCGTCTTCTGGCTCGTGTTCACCGCCGTTCTGGTCATCATCCTGCTCCGCCGCAAGGCATCGATCCCGGTATGGCTGTTCATCCTGGGCGGCAACACCCTGATAGCGGTCTTCACCCCCATGGTGTGGAATCTCCTCCACCCGTACCAGCAGACGAGGCTGACCACCTTCCTCAATCCGGCGGCCGATCCTCACGGCGCCGGGTGGAACGTGATCCAGTCCGAAGTGGCGATCGGTTCGGGAGGCATCTGGGGGCAGGGCTATCTCCAGGGCGCACAGAAGGGCCTGGCCTTCCTGCCGGCGCGGCACACCGACTTCATTTTCTCCGTCTGGGCGGAGGAGACGGGCTTCGCCGGATCGCTGCTCCTGCTCGGCGCCTTCGCACTGCTGGCGTTCAGGCTGCTGAGGGCGGCGAAGGTGTCGATGAGCGAGTTCGGCTCGATCCTGGCCGCCGGGTGCGCATGCTACTTCGTCGTGCACGTCTTCATCAACGTCGGAATGACCCTCGGCATCATGCCGGTGACCGGGCTCCCGCTGGTCCTCGTGAGCTACGGGGGCAGCCAGCTTCTGTCGGCGATGTTCATCGCCGGCCTCGGAATGAACGTGGCGAGGAACTGGAGGGAGTTCTAGGGGGCTTTGCGCCCGGTGTCCGGTACCAGGCGCCGGATTATATTCCACCGGTTCGGCCGTGTGCCGCAAGCCGGCCCAATATCGGAGGTTCCGAGATGTTCCCCGTGCTCTTCAGAATCGGGTCCATACCCATAAACAGCTACGGGCTGGCCCTTGCCGTCTCCTTCCTCCTCGGCGTGAAACTCGCCGCGGACAGGGCCGGCAGGCTGGGCTACAAGGCTTCCGACATAGCCGACCTCGGCGTATGGGTGATGATGGCGGCCATCGTCGGATCAAGAGCCTTCTACGTCGCAACCCACCTGAGCCAGTTCAGGGGGCACTGGCTCGACGTGATAGCCTTCTGGAAGGGACTCTACGGCCTGAGCATGCTCGGAGGCGTGATCCTGGCGATGATCACCGCATTCATCTACATCGCCGTCCGGAAGTGGGACGCGATGAGCCTGGCCGATGCGGCGATCCCGTCCTTCATGCTGGGAAACTTCATCACGAGGATCGGATGCTTCCTCAACGGATGCTGCTTCGGATCGCCCACCTCCTGCAGTCTGGGCGTCTCCTTCCCCGAGGGCTCCCTGCCCTGGTCCGTCTTCGGCTCCGCGCCCCTCCATCCCACCCAGCTCTACGACTCCGCCGCCGGCCTGCTGATCCTGATCCTCCTGCTCTGGGCGGACCGCAGGGGGCATTTCCGGGGCTTCGTGTTCGTTCTGTTCCTCGGGCTGTACGGGGCGACGAGATTCGGCATAGAGGAGTTCCGCTACTTCGACCACGCCACGAACGACCTCCTGGGTTACAGCAGATTCGCGGGCCGGGCCGGAGTGACCGACAACCAGGTGATAAGCCTGCTCATGGCGGCCTCCGCCTTCGTGCTGGGCCCGATCCTCTACCTTCGAGACAGAAGGGCCGCCGGGCGGGTCCAGGCCGGGCCGGTCGAGCGGACTTCGAATCGGTAGGGGCCGTGCCGGGCGGAGCGCGTTCCAGCACCGTTTCCGCACATCCCCTGATCCGTTCGCTGGGCCTCGCCGTATCACGCATCGCCTCGCTCCTCGCCGACAGGGCGTGCCGTCTCTGCGGGGCGGTTCTGCAGTCGACGCCCGGGCCCCTCTGCGGCTGGTGCGTCGCAAGGCTCTACCCGAATACGGACAGGTACGCGCCGGTGGTCCTCGAAAACCACTCCAGGGTAGTAGTTCGGAGTTCGTTCCTCCATGCGGGTTCCGCACGCGAGCTGGTCATCGGGCTCAAGTTCCAGGGCCGCAGGGAGCTGGGCAGGCTGGCCGCCGACCTCATGACCGGGGCGGGAACGATCCCGCCGGATGCCGCCGGCTGCGTGATCGTACCCGTGCCGCTATGCAGGACGCGGCTCAGGCAGAGGGGCTACAACCAGGCGGAGGAGATCGGGGCGGCGCTGGCAAGGGCTCACGGAGCGCGTATGTCCCGATGCCTTTCCAAGGAGGACAGGCCTCCGCAGACCGGCCTGTCGGCCGCCATGCGCAGGTCGAACGTCAGGGGGGCCTTCGGGGCGGGACGGGAAGCCGTTCCCGGCGGAGTTCCCATCCTGCTCGTGGACGACGTGGTAACCACCGGGAGCACCCTGAGCGAGGCGGCCGCCTTCCTCGAGGCGGAGGGCGGCGACGTCGCGGGCGCGCTTACTCTGACCTACCGTCCGGAGGCCCGCGGGTATATCATCGACTGACTTGGGTGGTGTTCCGGAAGCTCGCTTGGAGGACGGTCGGATGTCAAAGAAGCTCTACTTCGACGTGAGGGATGTTCCGTCCTGCGCAAGACTGGGTCTGAGCGGCAGGAAGATCTGGATTTACTTCAAGACGCTGGTCCTCTCCTGGGCGTCGTGGTCCGTGTTCACGTACCTGGGCTGGCTCGCCGCCGATCCGGCAGGCATCGGCCCCGTGTTCGAAGCCTCCAGGCTGCTTCCGCTCCCCTCGGGGATATTCTGGGCTTCGTGGCAATCCGTCGCACTCCTCGTCGTCGGAGTCGTCCTGATCGCCGTGCTCATGCTGTCGGCCTCGCTCCGGACCTCCCGCATCACTTTCGAGCAGATCAGGGGGGACGACTTCTTCTCCGGACGCGATGCCTCAGCCTTCGCCCGCAGGCACTGGCGCCCTGTCTTCGCAGTTCCCGCCGCGCTCGCCGCGGGTCTCGGGATCGCTCTGGCGTGCGGCCTGCTGCTCGGGCTGGCAGGGCGCATACCCGCAGTCGGCCCCGTGCTCCTGGGTCTCCTTGCCGTTCCCGGATGGGGCGCCTCGCTTCTGGTCGTGCTCGCCGCAGTGGCCCTCCTCGCCTCGGTGCTCCTCGTGCCGCCGATAGTGGCCTGCACGAAGGGCGACTCGTTCGAGACGGTCTTCGAGCTGTTCTCGTCCGTGACCGCTCAGCCCTGGAGGCTCGTCCTTTACGGCCTGACGGCCGTTCTGACAAGGGCTCTCGCCGCCCTCGTGTTCCTCGTCTTCAGCTCTGCGGCCACAGGCTTTCTGGCCTTCGGAACCTCGCTGGCCGGCGGCGGGAATCCCTTCTCCCTCCTCCAGGGAGGTCTCGGCTTCCTCGCCCCATCCCTGGTGGGGGCGTATTCCGGGATAGTGGACATACTGGGTCTTGCAGGCTCCGGAGCGCCCTCCATGCCCGCACTGCCCTCGGCGCTGATGGCTGCTTCGGGCGCCGCGATCGCCCTTGTTCTCGTCTCCTACTGGTTCTCCTCGTGCAGTTCCGCCTGGACCGTGATCTACCTCGCGGTCAGGTACAGGAAGGACGGGGAGGATCTCCTGGCCAGAGCCGATCAGGAGGATCTCGCCGAGTTCGAAAGGCAGTACGGGCAGACCTGCCCCTCCGGGGATAGTTCGGCCGGATCGTCCAGGGCCGGCGGGGAAGAGGCTTGAGGGCTTAAGTAATGCCGTCCCGGAGCGATTTCCACCACCTTCACCTGCACTCCGAGTACAGCCTCCTCGACGGGGCGGTTCAGGCCTCCGAGCTGGCCGATCTGCTCGTGGAAACCGGCATGCGGGGATGCGCCGTCACCGATCACGGCAGCCTCTTCGGCGCGATCGAGTTCCATGACGAACTGGTGAAGCGTGACCTCCGGCCCATCATCGGCATGGAGGCCTACATCTCCCCGACTCCGATCTCCGAACGCGATGCGGGCGGCAGGGGCTCCCGATACAACCACCTGACCCTCCTCGCCATGGACGAGGAAGGATACAGGAACCTGTGCAGGCTCTCCTCGATCGGGTATCTCGAAGGCTTCTACTTCAAGCCCAGGATAGACAGGGAAGTTCTCTCCCGGCACTGCGGGGGGCTCGCAATAGGCTCGGCATGCCTGAGGGGCGAAATCGCCGAGCGGGTGCTGGCGGGAGACGAGAGCGGAGCCAGGGAGGCCGTGGGCTTCTACCACGACCTGGTGGGGCGGGACCGGTTCTTCATCGAGCTGATGGACCACGGGCTTGCGGACGAGAAGGCCGTCCTGCCGGGTCTGGCGAAGCTGGCCGCGGAGACCGGAGCCCTGCCCGTGGCCACGAACGATGCCCACTACCTGCGCAGGGAGCACGCCTACGCCCACGAGGTCCTGCTCTGCCTGCAGACCAACAGGAAGATGGACGATCCCGGCCGGATGAGGTTCGGGACGCCCGAGTTCTACGTGAAGACTCCGCTCGAGATGGAGACCCTCTTCGACTGGATTCCCGAGAGCGTCGCCAACACCGCCAGGATCGCCGAACTCTGCAGCTTCAGCTTCGAGAAGGGCGAGATACAGCTCCCGGCATTCCCGATCCCCGAGGGGGCCGACATGGCTTCAGTCCTCAGGGAGAACGCCTTCTCCGGTCTCTCCCGTCGCCTGGGGAGGGATCTCTCCCCGGAGGAGACCGAGAGGCTTTCGACTGAACTCCAGGTGATAGAGGACATGGGCTTCCCGGGCTACTTCCTGATAGTCGCGGAACTCAGGCGCTGGGCCGCCTCGCAGGGAATCGCCACGGGTCCGGGGAGGGGCTCCGCCGCCGGCAGCCTGGTGTCCTACGCCACCGGCATCACCGACGTCAATCCTCTCGTACACGGGCTCAACTTCAGCCGGTTCCTGAACCCCGCCAGGCGTGAGATGCCGGACATCGACCTGGACTTCTGCGTGGAGCGCCGCCAGGAGGTCATCGAGCATATCGTGGCCATGTACGGCCGGTCCAACGTAAGCCAGATCGTCACCTTCAACAGGATGAAGGCGAAGAGCGTGATCCGCGACGTCGTACGCGCCCTGGGCCTGCCCTTCGAACTGGGCGACCGGCTCTCGCGTATGGCCGCGAAGGAGAACGACCCCAACGCTTCGCTCGAAGAGATAATGGAGGCTGTGCCTCAGATAGCGCAGAGCGCCTCCTCGGACGAGACTGTCGCGAAGGTCATCGATCTGTGCAAGGTTCTGGAGAATCACGTGAAGAACACGTCGGTCCATGCGGCCGGCGTGATAATCGCTCCGGGCGACCTTCTCGACTTCGTGCCGCTCTACCAGTCGAAAAACGAGATAATGACCCAGTACGAGATGAGAAGCCTCGACAGGGCGGGTCTCATGAAGCTGGACGTGCTGGGGCTCCGGACCGTGACGGTGCTTCAGAAGGCCGAGCGGATGGTGGTGGAGTCGGGCTGCGACGATTTCAGCCTGGACTCCATCCCCCTGGACGATCCCGAGACCCTCGCCCTCATCCGGAGCGGTGAAACCACGGGAGTGTTCCAGCTCGAGGGGTCCGGGATGCGCGAGGCTCTCCGGAAGATCGGCGTAAACAGATTCGAGGACGTGACCGCCGCCGTGGCGATCTTCCGGCCGGGTTCGATGCACATGATCGACACCTATGCCCAGAACAAGCAGGGGATGGAGGCCGGGAACGGGTTCCGCATAAGCTACCTGCATCCGGAACTCGAGGATGTCCTTTCGGAGACCTACGGCGTCATGATCTACCAGGAGCAGGTGATGGCCATAGCCCACCGCCTGAGCGGCATGACGATGTCCGAAGCCGATGTGTTCAGAAAGGCCATCTCCAAGAAGAACGCGGCCATCATGGCCAGGCAGAGGGACAGGTTCGTCGAGGGGGCCACCGGGAGAGGCATCCAGAAAAAGACCGCGGTGGACATCTTCGACCAGATCGAGAAATTCGCCGAATACGGCTTCAACAAGTCCCATGCCGTAAGCTACGCACTGCTTGCGTTCCGGACCGCGTACATGAAGGCCCATCATCCCGCCCGGTTCATGGCGGCGCTCCTGTCGAGCTGGATCGGGACTATCGACCAGATCTCGATCGTCGCCGAGGACTGCCGCAGAATGGGTGTGACGCTTCTGCCTCCCTCCGTCTGCGAGGGAGGCGTCTCCTTCGGGGTGAATCCGGAGGGTTCGATCGTCTATGCGCTCTCCGCCGTCAGGAACGTGGGGGAGGGGCCCGCGGCGGAGATCATGAGGGCGAGGGAGGAGGGCGGGCCGTTCAGGGATCTGTTCGACTTCGCCTCCCGGGTGGATTCCTCCACCGTCAACAGAAGGGTCTACGAATCACTCGCCGGCGCCGGCGCCTTCGACTGCCTGGAGCCGTCCAGGGCCCGCGTGATGGCCGGGATAGAGACTGTTATGGAATACGGAGCCAGGGCCAGGCAGATGAGGGAGGCCGGCCAGATGTCGCTCTTCGGCGGAAGCGCCTCTCCGGAGGCCCTTCCCGAGCCTTCGCTGCCCGACGAGCCCGAGATGACGATTCCGACCCGGCTCAATCTCGAAAAATCGTCCCTCGGATTCTATTTCTCCGGCCACCCGATGGACGAGTACTCCGAAGACATAGCCGCCTTCACGGACTTCGAGCCCGGGGAGGCCATGCCCGCGAGAGGCAGGGCCAGGACCGCCGGGGTGGTCACCTCCGTGAAGGAGATTCCCTCCAGATCGGGCCCCATCGCTTTCGTTACACTGGAGGGAAGGACCGGGTCGTGCGAGGTGATAGTCTTCAGTGATATACTTCAGAAGATCCGGCAGCTCCTGGAGCCCGGGTCGTTCATCCTCGTCGAGGGCGAGATCACCGATCGCCGCGAGGAGAACCGGCTCAGCGTATCCGGAGCGGTGCTCATCGAGAAGGCCAGGCGGCAGCTCAAGGCCGGTCTGGTGTTGAGGTTCAGCGCTTCCGGGTGCGACGCCCCTCTCCGGGAGAAGGTGGCGGGAAGGATCAGCGAGTGCCCCGGGAACGGTCCGGTGAAACTCGAGATAGTGTTTTCCACAGGACGGGTGATGACTGCGGAGTCACGGTCCGTAAGGGTCGAACCCACCGACCGGCTCCTCGCGGATCTGAGGTCGCTCCTGGGAGTGGACGCCGTGCGCCTGGCGCCCGGGGTTAGGAGTCTCAATTGAGGCAGTCCGTGATCGCAGCCGTGCTGGCGCTCTCTGCTTCGGCCCCGCAGGCGGGCGAACTGATGCGCGTCGTCACGGAGCCTACGGCGGGAATGCTCTCTCCGAGAACCTACTACGTCGATATGAGCACATTCCCCACCGACGGGCTCCGTTTCGGTATCTCGGTCGGAGTGCTGCCCCGGCTCATGGCGGGTGTCTCCTACGGCGGCTGGGACGTCACGGGCATGGACGACCCCGAATGGTTCGACCGCCTGAGCCTCTCCGGCCGGTTCAGGTTCGTGGACGAGACGGTTTCCTTCCCTGCGCTGGCCGTGGGCTATTCGAACGAACGCGAGCCCTCCAGGGCTGGCGGCAGGTTCAACCGTCTGTCCAGGGGGCTCTATCTGGCTCTTTCCAAGAACTTCGCGGCCCCCGGCGGCGACATGGCCTTTCATGGCGGCATATCCATCTCGTTCGACGATCCCGACCACGCAGGATGCTGGCTGGGTGTCGACAAGTCCCTTCCGGCGGGCTTCGGAATCGCCGCAGACTGGGATCCCGCAACGAACGAACCCGCCTCGGTGCGTTTCGACGAGACCGGCGGCTTCCTCAACCTGGAGGGCTACTGGCAGAGTTTCGGACAGGTGAGGATCTCCATCCAGATAAGGGATCTATTCGAGGCCGGCGGGGAGACCTACCGGTGTCTGGCTGTGGACTTCCTGGGCCTCATCTAGGCCGGGACACCCGAGGAGAAGGCTGATATGGACGGATCAGGCGCGGATAAATACGCAGAAGTCATATTGAAGAGCGGAGTGAACCTGGCTGAGGGCCAGCCGCTCCTGCTCAGGGCCGATCCCGCCAACAGGTGGTTCGCGGAGGTGATCGCGAGGAAGGCCTACGAACTGGGATCTCCCTACGTACATGTCGTCTATGGAGACACCAGGCTCGAGATCGCCAGGGTGGCGGCCGCCCGCGAGGACACTCTCTCCTACGTGCCTTCCTTCACCGACCTCCTGTACCGCACCTACATAGACGAGAACTGGGCCAGCGTGGCCCTTACGGGCCCGGAGAACCCGGACGCCTACGAGGGTGTGGATTCGAAAAGGCTCGGGGCCGTGCGGAAGGCGAATTCCAGGGCCGCCCGCGGATGGATGGAGGCCATCTCCTCCAACAGGATAAGATGGAACGTCTGCCTCTGGCCCACCCCCGGCTGGGCGTCGAAGGTCCTGGGGACCGACAGCGGATGGGAGAAGGCGATCTGGGAGGTGCTGACTCCGATCCTCAGACTCGACCGCGACGATCCCGCGGCGGCATGGCTCGAGCACGACGCCGAACTGAAGCGCCGGGCCGCATTTCTGAACAAGGCCAGGTTCGACAGGTTCCATCTCACCGGCCCCGGGACGGATCTGATCGTCGGGATGGCGCCGGACAGGGTGTTCGCCGGCGGAAGGTGCGCCGCGGAGGACGGTCGCATGTTCTTCCCCAACATCCCCACCGAGGAGGTGTTCAGCACTCCCGACTTCCGGAGGACGGAGGGAAGGGTCCGCTGCACGAGGCCCGTTCAGGTGAACGGCACCAACGTGGAGGGGGCCTGGTTCGAGTTCGAGGCTGGAAGGGTGAAGTCCTTCGGCGCCGATCGCAACGAGGGTGCGCTGGGCGAGTTCCTCTCCACCGACGAGAACGCCAGGTCCCTGGGCGAGATCGCCCTTGTGGGAACCGACTCCCCGATCTACCGCAGCGGCCGGATCTTCCACAGCATCCTCTTCGACGAGAACGCCGCCATTCACATAGCTCTGGGCAACGGCTACACCGAGTGCGTCGAGGGTATGAAGTCCGCCGACGACGAGAAGCTGCTCGCGAATGGATGCAACGTATCCCTGGTCCACACCGACTTCATGGTCGGTTCGGACGAGGTAAGCGTGGACGGCCTGGACAAGGCCGGAAACGCTACCTGCATCATCTCGGCCGGCAGGTTCGTCATCTAGGAAGGGGGCCGCATGCTCGATCCGAGACTGCTCGAGATTCTGGCCTGCCCGGCCTGCAAGGGGGAGCTGGAGCACAGGACGGAGCCCTCCGAGGTTCTGATATGCCACGCATGCAGGCTGGTCTACCGGGTGGAGGACGACATCCCCATCATGCTGATCGACGAGGCCGCCCCCCTGGAGGCGGAGGGCTGAAGTCCGGGGAGCGCGCATCCCGGCGGCCTTCGTCCGGCGGGAGCTTATTCGTCCCGGTCTCGGTGAGGACCGGGTGCAGGAGCACACGGGTGGCCGGGAGGTCCGGCGAAGGGCCGGAAGGCGTCTTCTACAGGATCGACCTCGCAGCCGAGCCGGTCGAGGGACGGGCGAATGCCGAACTCTCCCGCTTCCTGGGCGGAGAGTTCGGAGTGGGCGCCGGCTCGGTGGAGATCAGGTCGGGGAAGTCCTCGAAGCGGAAGCTGGTCAGGATATCGGAGCCGGAGATCATACCGGACTGGTTCGCGGGCTGACGCGCATCTCCATTGTTGCAATCCCGGAACCTATGGCGCATAATTCCCGATCTTGCGGAGAATTGGAGGGTTTCGGGCATGCGGGTGATCATCCCCTCGGACTGGGTCTGGACCCCGCCCGAAGGCCTCGATGTGCAGAGGCGGGAGCCCTTTTCGCCCTGCCTGGAGCTGATATCCGGTGCTCTGGCGTCTTCCGAGCGCCTCTTCGTCATCGGGACGGACGGGCTTGCCCGGACTCCCTGCTGGATGCTGGCGACGGACCACCTGAACCTGTTCGGCGACGGCCCTCTGGTGGGGCCCAACGATGACGCCGTGGGCCCGAGGTTCCCCTCTCTCTCCGGCATGTACCTGGCCGTCGACGGCCCGTTCATGAAGGGCACCGTGCTCCGGGCGCCGGACTGGAGACTCGTCACCGGGGCGGAACTCGATGCCACAGGGGCCTCGGCGGCGGCGACCGAAGGCGTGATCGAGGCGGTGAAGGCCGGGCACGGAGGTGCGAAGGTCGCGCTCCTCGTGAGGTGCCACGGGCCGCATGCCTTGAACAGGACCGTTCCGCCTCTCACCGTACTGGTGGAGAGGCTTCTCCCGGAGGGCTGACATTTGAAGGAATCCTCTTACAAGGACACCATCAGGCTTCCGAGCACAGGATTCGCCATGAAGGCGGACCTCCCCGCCCGCGAACCGGGCATGCTCGCATCCTGGCGGGAGCAGGACATCTATTCGAAGATCCGCGAATCCAGGAAGGGCCGCGAGGTCTTCATACTGCACGACGGGCCGCCGTATGCGAACGGCAGCGTTCATCTGGGGACGGCTCTCAACAAGATTCTGAAGGACTTCGTGGTCAAGTCGTACACGATGCTCGGCTACGACTGCCCGTTCGTCCCCGGCTGGGACTGCCACGGCATGCCCATCGAGCACAGGGTCACGAGCGGATTGTCCGGCCGCGCCGAAGCTCCGGGACGCAGCGAGATAAGGGCGATGTGCCGGGAGTACGCCGCCAGGCACGTCGACATCCAGCGCGAGGAGTTCAGTCGGCTGGGAGTCTTCGGAGACTGGGCGAACCCGTATCTGACGATGTCGCGCAGCTACGAGGCGGGAATCCTCAGGGCCTTCGGCGATCTGGTCGAGCTGGGCTACATCTACCAGGGGCTCCGGCCTATAAGCTGGTGCAGCACCTGCCGTACCGCCCTTGCGGACGCGGAGGTGGAGTACTCGCAGAAGAAATCCCCTTCGATCTGGGTCGCCTTCGAGCAGGATTCGCCCGACGAATGGCAGGCCAGAGGCGTTCCGAACGGAACCGAGGTCGTCATCTGGACCACTACTCCCTGGACGCTTCCCGCCAACAGGGCGGTCGCCCTGAACCCGGCAGAGGAGTACGTAATCGTCGAGGCCGGCGACAGGAGGTTCCTGGTCGCATCCAGGCGCAGCGGGGACTTCATCTCCGCGGTTCCGGGCATGGTCGGGATTCCCGGCGGCGGCGCCCCGAAGTTCAGGGGCTCCGATCTGGAGGGTCTCGGCCTGAAGCATCCCCTGACGCCGGGGCTGGTTTCGAGAGTCATCACTGCGGAGCACGTCACCATGGACGACGGGACCGGCTGCGTCCACACGGCACCCGGCCACGGAACCGAGGACTTCGCCGCCGGCATGCGATACGGGCTCGAAGCCTTCAGCCCCGTCGACGAAGCCGGCGTCTTCACCGCCGATGCCGGCAGGTACGCCGGCATGGAGGTGCACGACTCGGACCCGGTGATCATCGAGGATCTGAAGGCTTCCGGACGCCTCCTGCACTCGTCCGTGATCGAGCACAGCTACCAGCACTGCTGGAGGTGCCACAAGCCGCTGATCTACAGGGCGACGAGCCAGTTCTTCCTCGACCTGTCGAAGAACGACCTGAAGGACCGCGTTCTGGCCTCCGTGGACTCCATCGGCTGGCACCCGGACTGGGGCTACGAGCGGATGAAGAACATGATGTCGGCAAGGCCCGACTGGTGTCTTTCGAGGCAGAGGGTCTGGGGGGTGGCACTTCCCGTCCTGAAGTGCCGCGACTGCTCCAGGGCCTTCCTGGATGCGAAGATGGCCCGTGCAATAGCGGACATCGTCGAGGAGAAGGGCTCCGACGCCTGGTTCGAAATGGCGCCTTCGGAGATCGGCGCCCTGGCCGGAAGGCCGGCCGTCTGCGAGTGCGGGTCCAGCGATTTCGATCGGGTCGACGACATCCTCGACGTCTGGTTCGACAGCTCCCTGAGTCACCGCAACGTTCTGTCGGACGAGTTCGGCCTCTCGCGGCCGGCGTCCGTGTATCTCGAAGCCACGGATCAGCACAGGGGCTGGTTCGGGGTGAGCCTCATCACGAGCACCGCGCTCGACATGGGCATCCCGACCCGCAACGTGATCACGCACGGGCTGATCCTCGACGGTCAGGGCAAGAAGATGTCCAAGTCCCTCGGGAACGTAATCTCGCCGTCGGAAATCATCGACTCGTTCGGTGCGGACATCCTCAGGCTCTGGTTCTCCTCGGTCGACTACACGGCCGACTTCAGGGCGGACAGGTCCATGCTGGACGATACCCGCGAAGCCTACCGCAAGCTCCGGAACACCATCAGGTTCCTGCTCGGAAACCTGTCGGGGGACGAGAGGCGGGAGGATTTCACTCCGTCATCCTTCACGGGGCTCGAGAGGTTCATGTACCTGCGTTTCCGCCAGGCATCGTCGGAGTGCCTGGACGCCTACCGTTCCTTCCAGTTCCACAGGGTCTTCCGCGAGCTGCGCAACCTCGCCACGATTGAGCTCTCGGGCCTCTTCCTGGACGCGAGGAAGGACAGGCTCTACTGCGACGATCCCACAGGCGAGGGGCCGCGGGCGACCCGGATGCTCCTGGGATGGATGGCTGCCGGGTTCCTGAAGCTCATCGCTCCGATCATTCCCTTCACCGCGGAGGAGGGATGGCGCGAACTCCCGCCCGGCCTCTCCGAGTGTCCGAGCGTACACGCCGCACTGCTGGAGGATCTCCCGCTCACCCGGGAGGAGGAAGCCGAACTCCGGTCCTGGGACAGGTTCCTGGACATCCGGAGGGCCGCTCTGAAGAACCTCGAGGAGGCCCGCGCCGGCGGCATCATCGGAAGCTCCCTCGAGGCGCACGTCCTGCTCGGCCTGCCGCAGGACGCGCTCGAATCCGCCAATGGCGAGTGCTGGGAGGACTTCCTGATCGTCTCGACGGTCGAAACCTCCGTGTCACCTTCCGGCGAAACCACCGTGCAGGTGATCCGGACGCCTCACGAGAAATGCGGGAGATGCTGGAAGCATCTGCCCGAGGTGGCCTCGGACGAGTCGCACCTCTGCGCCCGCTGCAGAGGGGTTGTCGGAGGATCGGCAGGAGGCGCGCATGGATAGGAGGGCGAACACCAAGGCCTTCCTGATCGCTGCGGCCGTCGCGGTCCTCGACCAGATCACGAAGACCCTGGCGCTGGAGAATCTCTCCACCCTGGTGCCGGAGCGGATCGTGGGCGACTACCTCAGGTTCGTCCTCAAGTTCAACGAGGGCGCCGCCTTCAGCCTGAGCTGGGGCGGGCCGGTCGTCCTGGTCGTCCTTACGGCCCTGGCGGCGGTCGCCGTCATCGTCGCCATCTTCCGATGGCACGGCAGAACTCCCGCCGAGACGGCAGGCCTGGGCCTGGTCCTCGGCGGAGCGGTCGGGAACCTCATCGACCGCCTGTTCCGGGGATGGCGCGTCGTGGATTTCATAGACATGGGCTTCGGCGATCACAGATGGCCGACGTACAATGTCGCCGACATAGCGATAACATGCGGGGCGCTGTTGATGGTGCTGATGCACCGTGACGCCGGGAGGGACAAGAATGTCCGAAGCTAGATCCGCCACCGGCACGGTCGTCGTGGCCGTCGGCGGAAACTCGATAATCGACCCGAAGGGCGGGAGAGGCAATCTCGACACCCATGACCTCGCCAGGGAGCTGTGCGAACAGATAGCGAGTCTGGCGGACCGATACGCAAGCGTCGTCCTGACCCACGGGAACGGGCCGCAGGTGGGCTTCGAACTCCTGCGCAACGAGGCCGCTAAAGGCGTCGTTCCTCCCGACGGGATGGACGTGAACGTGGCCGCCACACAGGGCTACATCGGATACATTCTCCAGCAGGTTCTCGGCGACGTGCTGGAGGAGAGGAACGAGGAGGTCCCCATCTGCAGCCTGGTGACCCAGGTGGAGGTGGACCCCGACGATCCCGGCTTCCAGAACCCTACCAAGCCCGTCGGTCCCTTCTATTCCGCTGAGGAGGCGGCTGCGCTGTCGTCCGGGCAGGGATGGAGGATGAAGGAGGACGCCGGGCGCGGCTTCAGGAGAGTCGTTCCCTCGCCGAAGCCCCTCAAGATCATCGAGCTGCCTTCGATCAGGAACCTGGTGCATTCGGGTCAGATCGTCATATGCACCGGCGGGGGCGGCATTCCCGTGGTGCGGAGGGGCAAGAGGTTCGAGGGAGTGGCAGCCGTCATCGACAAGGATCTTGCAAGCGCCCTTCTGGCCTCCGGCCTGGGCGCACAGGACTTCATCATCTCCACGGGCGTGCCCGAGGTCTATGCCGATTTCGGGAAGCCCGGACAGAGGGCTCTCCGGCGCGTCGGATCGGATGAGGTCATCAGGCTCCGGAACGAGGGTCACTTCGCATCCGGATCGATGCTCCCGAAGATCGACGCGTCGCTGGATTTCATAAGGAACGGCGGTTCGCGCGTCGTAATCACGAGCCCGGACAGCATCCTTTCCTCGCTGGACGGCGAAACGGGGACGACGATAGTCCCTTAGAAGAGGCGGCCTCTGGTCTGCAACGCGGGGGGTGTGCGGGAATGGATCTCTACAGTGAATTCCCCGTTCTCTTCATAGACAACGACCTCATCGGCTCCACCGCCAACAGCAGGGCGGTCAGGGCCATCGTCGATGCTCTGGAGGATGAACACATCAACGTCCTCGAAGCTCCGACCGTCTCCGACGCCGAGGTTCATCTCAGGTCGCTCGCCAAGATCGGATGCATCCTGCTGGACTGGGAGCTGGACTGCACGGGGAACCCGGAACTCGACAGCACCGCCACGATGGTGCGGAAGATCACCGACAAGAGCATGGAGATACCCCTCTTCCTGATCACGGACAAGCTCTCCGTCAGCGACATCCCGCTCGAGGTGATGAAGAGGATCGACGGTTACATCTGGGCCCTTGAGGACACTCCGGACTTCATCGCGGGCAGGATCGAGAGAGCCCTCCGGCTGTACGTCGACAACCTGATGCCCCCGTTCCTGAAGGCGCTCTACAGCTATGTCCAGTCCTACAGGTACTCCTGGCACACGCCCGGGCACATGGGAGGCGTGGCATTTCTGAAATCGCCCGTGGGGAAGGTTTTCCACCAGTTCTACGGCGAGAACCTCTTCCGCAGCGACATCTCGGCCTCGGTGCCCGATCTCGGGTCCATCCTGGAGCACAACGGCGTGAGCGGCGACTCGGAAAAGCTCGCGGCCAGGATCTTCGGGGCCGACAGGACCTACTACGTGACCAACGGAACCTCCACCGCCAACAAGATGGTGTTCCACGGCTGCTTGAAGAGCGGCGACCTGGTGCTTCTCGATCGCAACTGCCACAAGTCCATCATCCATGCGGTCATCATGACGGGCGCGATACCGATCTACCTCAAGTCGAGCCGGAACGCGCTGGGGATCATCGGGCCGGTGCCCGTGTCCGAGTTCTCTCCGGAATCGCTGCGGGAGAAGATCGAGAACTGCCCCTTCATACCGCCCGGCGAGTACCCCAGGATCAAGCTCGCTGTTCTCACGAACTCCACATACGACGGACTCTGCTACAACACCGAGCTAGTGAAGGAAATGCTGGACGGGATCTGCGACAACGTCCTCTTCGACGAGGCCTGGTATGCCTATGCCCGCTTCCACGACCTCTACACCGAGAGGTACGGCATGTACCAGGGCGAGGTGGATTACGGGCTGACGGTCTTCGCGTCGCAGTCCTCGCACAAGGTGCTGGCCGCCCTGTCTCAGGGCTCCATGCTCCACGTCAAGCACGGCGGCAGGGAGTTCAACCACGACAGGTTCAACGAAGCCTACATGATGCACTCCTCCACCTCGCCCCTCTACTCGATCGTCGCCTCGCTCGACGTCGCCGCCAGGATGATGGAGGGCGGCATAGGCAGGACGCTGGTAGAGGAGGCCCTCGAGGAGGCGGTCATCTTCAGGCTGAAGATGGAGCATATCGAGCAGCAGGTGCGCGGGGGCGGCGAGGGGGGCTGGTGGTTCGGGATCTGGGAGCCGGACGAGATAACCGAGACCGATCCCGAGAAGCCTTTCGCCGGTCAGTCGGTGGATCTCGGCCAGGTGGACGACAGGACGCTCGTATCCGACCCCTGTTACTGGAAACTCCATCCCGGCACGAAGTGGCACGGATTCAGCGACATCTCCGACGACTACGTGATGCTGGACCCCCTGAAGGTGACGATCACCACTCCGGGGATCGGGCCCGACGGGCGGATGACCGACTTCGGCATCCCGGCGGGGATAGTCGCGCGGTTCCTCAGGGAGCGCGGGATCGTCGTGGAGAAGACGGGATTCTACAGCCTGCTCGTCCTGTTCACGCTGGGCGTCACGAAGGGCAAGTCCGGCACGCTGCTGGCGGAGTTGTTCGACTTCCGTCAGGCCTACGACGAGGACTTCCGGCTGTCGCAGGTGTTCCGCTCGCTCACCGACCAGTTCTCCGTAGTCTACTCCGGCCGCACGCTCAGGGATCTGGTGCAGGAGATGCACGATTTCCTGAAGGACAAGAAGATCTCCAGCGTCATGACGGATATCTTCGGAGGTCTGCCCGATCAGAGGATGCAACCGAACGAGGCCTACGGCTGCCTCGTCTCCGGAGAGGTGGAGGAGGTTCCGATCTCTCATCTCGCAGGGCGGGTCGCGGCCGTAACGGTTGTGCCCTATCCGCCCGGCATTCCTCTGGTCATGCCGGGGGAGGAGTTCGGCACCACCGGCAGCCCTGTGCTGGAGTACCTCGAGATCCTGCAGGAGTTCCACAACCGCTTCCCCGGGTTCGAGGGCGAGGTGCACGGAACCAGGGTGCGGAAGACGGAGAGCGGCTACTTCATGTATTCGGTGGACTGCGTGCGCCGCTGACCCTTCCGCGGCCCTCCCGGCAGTTTTCTCCGAATCCTGCCGGGGGATGGATGTCCGACCCGGAGGTTCCGATCTGATCTGGTTCCTGCTGACCCTCGTGATATGGAGTTCGATGGAGGCGGTTTCGAAGCCCCTGATGGGGTGGTTCGACCCGTTCTCCCTTACGTTCTGCAGATTCCTGTGCGGAATCGCGGTGCTGGCCGTCGTAGCCGCCCTGCAGGGCAGGCTGAAGGAGTTCCGGTCCCTCGACCGCAGGACTCTCCTGATGCTTTGTTCGATGGGCCTGCTCAACACCTTCCTCAGCATGTCCCTGCTGCAGCTCGCCGTGCTCCATTCCACCCCTGCGACAGCCGCGACGGTGTTCTGCGTGCATCCCGTACTGGTGCTGGCAGGATCGGTAATCCTGGGCTGGGAGAGGTTCTCCTGGATCAGAAGCGCGGCCTTCGCCGCAGCCTTTGCGGGGGTAGCACTGGTATCGTCAGCGGCCCCGGGAGGGGGGCTCGCCGGGCCGGCGTTCGCGCTCGCGGCCGCGCTTGCCTTCGCATCCTACACCCTGATGAGCAAGAAGGTATCGGGCAGGGTCAGCCCGGTGACGGCCAACCTGGTCTCGTTCTGCGCCGGGGTTGTCGCCCTGGGCGTGTTCATGGCCGCGACGGGGCGGGATCCGGTGCCCGGGAACCCGGCCGGAGCAGGAACCGCAGACCTGCTGAGATTCATCCATCTGGGCGTGCTGGTGAGCGGCATCGGCTATCTGACCTTCTTCAGGGCCCTGAAGGCGATGCCGGTCTCGGCGGCCTCCCTGATCTTCTTTCTCAAACCCGTGCTCGCTACGGGCTTCTCGGCGGCGCTGACGGGGGAGAGGCCATCGGCGGCATTCTTCGCCGGCCTGGCCCTCGTCGTCCTCTCCACCGCCGCCTGCCTCCTCTCCCGCCCCCGACCCAGGTCCGGTCCATGTCCCGGTCCACGTCTGGGTTGAGATACTTGAGATGCATCGGCATCTTGAAGTGCGCCAACGATAAAGAGTCAATTATACATCCCAGCTCGATTTGAAGTGTTTGGGCTCCGTATTCTGGAATCGAAAACGCATGACAACCCCGGTATTACAGAAGACGACTCATATTCAGTCGATATTTACATAATTTATCCGGTCGCAACATGCCTGGGCCGGGCCAAACAGCGTGAGAAAGAACGCATCACCGAAGATCGGTCTGCCTGCCAGCCCCCCCTTCTTTCAAGCCCAGAATCATGTCAGGGATCGGCGGTTGCTTTCCCCGGGGTCACAACTTCATCCGTTACGAGCAGGACGGTCGTTCGGTGACGCGCCGCCTGGTGATCATCGAATAGCGGTAGCCTCCGGAGGAACGGGGACGTGGGAGGGTAGCCGGAGCGCTGAGTTTGGTCCAGATTGTAAAAACGATCTGATAAGGGGAGGGGTGGGGAGACGCGCCCCTCCTGCATTGCCGAACGACGATCAGAACCGGTTCATGGATCAACATGTTGCTATCCAACGAGATATATTCACGACCCAGATGAGAAACCTGGTACCGCTCAAGGTCCGCAAACGCCCGGTTGCACTTACGGCTTGAATTCAGGAGTGATGAAGGAGGGAAGGTTTTATCATATTCCCAGAGAACGGCTGTTTCCGGGCGTGGATGAAACTTCGGGGGTGGAGGGAGGGCTATCGAGGCCCTGGTTCACGGCACGGCGAAACGGAAGCCGGGCCGGTGCCTGAAGAGTTTCGGCGTGTGCCGTACCGAAAGTATTCACAACGGTATCCGGCCTTGGCTGCCGGGTGCCCCCTTGTCCTCGGAGGCTCTTGAAAACTCGGATTTCGTAAGGAGGTTCATCATGGCGGAATGCAAAAGGTTTTCCTTCGATAAGCTCCCCCGGAATCTGGACGAACTCAAGGCTCTTTCCGGGGCGGACCTGAAGGACCCGTTCAACGTTGCGGCGCTTGCGGTAGCGGTTATTTGCCGCTATCCGGCGGACAGGGACGACTGCTTTGCGATGCTGGACCATCTCAGGGGGCCGTCCCCCATGTCCGTCAGGGACAAGCAGTTCATCCGTGACAGGTTCATGGACGGTAAGGACTACGTGCCCAGGTCCTATTTCGACGGTGCCGTACCCGAAAACGATTATGAGCCTGCAACACCTTATACCATAAGTGTTTTCGACAATGCACACAGCCGAGACATCGAGGGCTGCCTCAGGCTCTTCGTAACCTCGGGCGGGGCGGATTCCCCGAGGCCCATTACTCTTCGCACCAAGCCTTCCACCGGAGAATGGTTCCTATGGGAGTATTCCGGTATTCTGACCGGCATCAGAACCCCCGTGTCAAAGGACCCCTGGGCTTAGCCCGCATTTCTCACCAGCCCCTTGAAGGTAGCCGGTTTTCGGGGTTTCAAGGGGTTCAGGCTGGGTGCCCGCCCTGATTTCAGGAGTGATGCCTTGCATGAGGGCCGGGAGCGCGCTGTTTTCGCTCCCGGCCCTCTTTTGAACAGACCTCGCCCCTTGCTTCCATGAAGACTCTCCGGCAATCCCGGGGCGGTTCAAGTTTGGTCCAGATTGTAAAAACGATCTGATTGGTCGGAGAGCTGAGTTTGGACCAGATGTTAAAAACGATCTGATTAGACGATCTGATTAGAGCTTGCGGGTGAAGACGCGGGAGCGGCGGTGGAGGCGGCGGTCGTAGAGCTTCCACATCGACTGGATCAGCGTGTTGTCCTCCAGCTCGTGGTTGCTCTCCGCGAACTTCATGCCCCTCTCCAGGGCCGTCCTGCCCATCTCCATCGTCATCATGGCGTCGATGCCCTTGTTCCTGTACTCCGGCAGGATGCCTGCAAGATAGAAGTCGAGCACGTCGCTCCGCTTCATGTCGCGCAGGATGTGCACGAAACCGAACGGGAAGAGCCTGCCGCGGGCCTTCTGGAACGCGCGCGACAGGTTCGGCATGGCGATGATGAACCCCACCAGCTTGTCGCCGTCGGCGGCCAGCTTGATGAACGAGGGGTCCACCTGTCCGAGGTAGCTGTTGATGTAGAAATCGATCTGGGCATCCGTCAGCAGGGTGGTTCCATAGAGATCCGCGTATGCCCGGTTCAGCACTTCGAAGATCTTCGGGCCCCAGACGCGCACAAGCACCTTCCGCGATTCCGGGCTGAAGACACGAATCCCGGTCCGCTTCGCGATGTGCTCCGCGAGCTTGAGAACCCGCTCGGGCAGTTCCTGCGGAACCGTTATTCTGTACTCGACATAGTCGACTTCCTTCGAATACCCGAGCCCTTCCAGGAATCCGCGATACCAGGGCGGGTTGTAGGTGCCCGCGATCGGTGGCAGCTCGTCGAAGCCCTCGATAAGAAGACCGGTGGCGTCGTTGTCCGTGAAGCCGAGAGGACCGCTGATCTCGGTCATGCCCTGGCCCGCGACCCACTCCTCGGCGGCGGAGAGGAGAAGGCGCGCGATCTCAGGATCGTTCTCGCACTCGAACCAGCCGAACCTGCCGCACTTCCTGCCCCATCTCTCGATGAAGGCGTCGGATACTATGGCTGCCACCCGGCCTACGGTACGGCCGTCCCTGACCGCCCTGAAGAGCTGCGCCCGCGCCGTCTCGAACGCGGGATTGCGCTTCGGATCGAACTGTGCCTTCTCGTGCGCGATGATCTGGGGTATCCAGAGAGGATCGTTCCGATAGAGACGGAAGGGCAGCCTGACGAACTCCGACAGGTCCCTCGCGGAACGCACCGGTTCGATGGTGATGTCGTGGGCCAAGTTATCACTCCAGGGTATTTGGTTTGATGCTTGAAGTCCGACTGGTATCAGGGAGTTCCCGCCCGGTGTCAGAATCCTCTGACGGATTCGACGGCTTTGGCGAGCCCGGCTTCGTCGATCAGCCGCGAAGGCGAGGTCGCCAGGGAGGTCAGGGCCGCATCGGCCTTCCGAAGCCTGTCGACCAGGAGGATGGCGATGGCGAGGAGGAGCCTGGTGCCAAGTGCGGGGGCTTCGAGCAGCGTCCTGACGAAGTCCTCCTTGGTCATCCTCAGGATAACCGAGTTCTCCTTCGCGGTGACTGTGGCCGACCTTGGGCTTTCATCCAGGAAGGACATCTCTCCAATCAGGCCTCCGGGATGTATCGACGAGATATAGACCTTCTGCGCCGGCTTTTCGTCCGTAACCGTGAACTCGCCTTCGGCGACGATGTACATGGACGTGGACTGCTCGCCCTTCTTGAAGAGGATCTCGCCCTTGGCCATCTCGATCCGTGAGCACATCGCCAGAACGGCCTCCTCCTCCTGCTCGGTGAGTGTCTTGAAATACCTGTCGACAGGAGCAGCCACCGGTCACCGCCTTTCCGAAGCGTTCACGGCAGATTCGCAGACCCGCTTCCGCGCGAAGAGCTTATACACCTCGAACCATGCGATCCCGAACGCCCCCGCCGCCATACACAGGAGTAGATCCCCGGCATGGAGCCTGTCGAAATGGAACAGCCTTCCCAGGAATGGAATGTAGATCACCAGTGCAAGAAAAGCCATAGCCCCGGCGGCGGTGATCCACATCGCCCTGTTGGGGGTGCGGAGGATCGAGGGCAGGTTGCTCTTCCATGAGCGGTTGGTGGCGATGAGCATGATGTTCGAGACGACGAGCGTCGAGAAGGTGAGCGCCCTCGTGTCGTTCTCGGAATGGCCGGTACGGATAGCCCACAGGAACACCGCCACAGTAACCGCGAGCGCCGACAGCCCCTGCATAGAGCTGACCAGGAGAGCCTTCCGGCCGAAGAGCCTCCTCTTCGAGTCGGGCGGACGGTGCATGAGATCGCGCTCTTCGCCTTCGGCCTCGAAGACTATCGAGCAGGCCGGGTCGATTATCATCTCGAGGAATGCCACATGGACGGGCATCAGTATGAGAGGCAGCCCGGCCAGCACCGGGAGGAGGGACAGCCCGGCCACCGGGATGTGGACAGCCACGATGTAGGCGAAGGCCTTCGAGATGTTGTCCCTTATCCGCCTCCCCTGGCGCACGGCCCTGACTATGGAGCCGAAATTGTCGTCGAGCAGCACGAGCCCGGCTGCCTCGCGCGCCACGTCCGTGCCCCGGGCGCCCATCGCCACCCCGATGTCCGCCGCCTTGAGGGCAGGGGCGTCGTTCACCCCGTCGCCCGTCATCGCCACCGTCTCACCGGCCCTCCTGAGCGCCTCGACCACCCTCAGCTTCTGCCTCGGCACGGCTCTAGCGAACACCGAGACATCCGGCACCACGCTCATCAGCTCTTCGTCTGAAAGCCTGTCCAGCTCGGCCCCCGTGAGCATCGCGCCTTCACCCAGGCCCAGCTTCGACGCGACCTCCATTGCCGTGGCGGGATAGTCGCCCGTTATCATCATCACGTTGATGCCGGCCCCCCTGCACTCGGCCACCGAGCCGGATACGCCGGGCCTTATGGGATCGTTGAGGCCCACCAGCCCCAGGAACTCGAAGGCGAGGTCGTGCTGACCCTCGGGCAGCCTCCCGTCGAAGGCCGCTGCCGCCACTCCCAGAACCTTCAGACCCCGTGCGGCCATCCGCTGCACCATGGACTCGATCTCGACGATTCTCCCGGGCGACGAGTGGCACAGATCGACTATCGCCTCCGGAGCGCCCTTCGAAGCTATCAGGAACGCATCGCCCGTCGGCGACCGCCATACATGGGAAAGGGCCATGAGTTCCGCGCTGAGGGGATACTCCCTCACCAGCACCCAGTCGTCGTGCAGATGGACGGTTCCGGACAGGAGCGCGCTCCCTGCTTCACGGACGGCCCTGTCGACGGGATCGAGGGGGTTGCCCTTGCTGGCCAGGATCGCGTACTCGAGAAGTCTGTGCAGTTCCTCGGGAAGCTCGCCTCCGTGCCAGGAGCATGCCCCCGAGTCCATTTCCGAGAGTTCGAGCGTGTTCATGGTCAGTGTGCCCGTCTTGTCCACGCACAGGAAGGTGGCCGTTCCGAGGGCCTCCACGGCGGGCATCGTGCGCGACAGTACCCCGTGTTTGGAAAGCCTCCAGGCGCCGAGCGCGAGGAATATGGTCAGCACCACCGGAAACTCCTCCGGCAGAGTGGCCATTGCCAGTGTGATCCCGGCCAGCAGTCCGTCCTTCCAGGCGTCCATCGTTCCGCCCCTGGAGAGGGCCGAGGCTATCGCCGTCACGGCGCAGAGGGAAAGGCCCAGAACCGCGAGCCTCGCCACGAGCCTGCCTGTTTCACGCTGGATGGGAGTCTGGGGCGAATCCGTCTCCTTCATCAGCGTGCCGATCCTGCCGAGCTCGGTATCCGCTCCGGTTCCCGTGACCTCGGCGATGCCGTATCCCGAAGCCACGAGCGTGCCGGAGAACACGGCGGCTCCGTCGATACGGGCGTCGGTGCGATCCGAGGCTGTTTTCAGAACGGGGACTGACTCTCCCGTGATGCAGGACTCATCGACGAAGAGGTTCATGGAGTCGATAAGCCTGCCGTCCGCGGCGACCCTGTCGCCTTCGGAGACTATCAGCAGGTCACCCGGGACGACCTCCCTGCCCGGGATGCGGACCCTCTCCCCGTCGCGAACGACGAGCGCCCGTGGGCTGGATATCCGGCGGAGGGCCGAGAGGGCGTTGTCGGTTCTCCGCTCCTGCACGATCGTGATGGTTATTACGATGAGGACGAAGCCGAGGAGCATGAGTGCATCCGCGGGCTCCCGGGCTGCGAAGAGGTAGATGAGGCCCGTGGCGAGCAGGAGCAGCAGCATGGGTTCACGGGCGACGTCGAAGACCAGCCGGAACAGCCCGCGTGATGAGGACCTGGGCAGCTCGTTCGGCCCGCAGGTCGCCAGCCTGGCCGCCGCCTCACCAGTCGACAGGCCCTTCAATCCGTTCAGATCAGCCGGATCAGGCACGGTTCACCTCCGGTCATGTCAGTTCTGCATGCGGAGGTGTCCGCCGCTTTGAGCCGATGGCCTGAACCGGTTCATCGATCCGATTCCTCGGGACTCGACCACCCTGCCGGAAACCGGCGCAGTGGAGGAAATGTTGCCGTAAAGCCACGCATGAGGCATATGATAACCCGACATGGACGGATCAGGGAACATAAGGAGGGATCGATGAGAAACTCGGTTGTTTCCGCAGCCGCATTCATTTTCATCCTTGCGGGATGCGGGGCTCAGGCGCCCCGTATCGAGCTGCAGGCTCCGGCCACCATCGCGGGCGGCAGCGGGTTCCAGGTGAGATGGGTCGGACCCGACAACGTCGGAGACTACATAACGATCGTTCCGGCGGGAGCTCCCGAGGGAGACTGGGCTGAATACTCCTATACCGCCGCGGGCAATCCCGTCACGCTCCACGCTCCCTACGCCCCCGGACAGTACGAGATAAGGTACGCCACCGAGAAGACGGACCCCGACTCCACTCTCGGCAGGGTCACCATCAGCGTCACCGCCGTGGAAGTCTCCGTTACCGCTCCTGAAGCGGTCGATGCAGGCGTCAGTTTCGAGGTGTCCTGGACCGGCCCCGCGAATCCGGACTGCTATGTCTACCTGGTGCCCGAGGGCGCTCCCGAGGGTGACTGGGCCGGTTCGGAGTGGTACTACGTCAGCACGGGCAACCCGCTGACCTTCTCCGCCCCGATGCGGGCGCCCGCAGGCAGCTACGAGGTCCGTTTCGCCACCGAGACGACCGAACCCGACTCCACTCTCGCGAAGGCGACGGTCGTGATCAACGGCGCCGACGGCGTGGTCCTCCACGCTCCCGCCGACGTGACTGCCGGATCGTCCTTCGATGTCACATGGACCGGCGCCACGGCAGCGGGCGAGTACGTGATAGTCGTCCCCTCCGGAACCCCCGAGGGCGAGTGGGCGGGATGGGAGTGGCACTACGTCAGCGGTGCCGGCACCCTGAACTTCACGGCTCCGGACGTTCCGGGCGACTACGAGATCCGCTTCGCGACCGAGGCCACCAATCCCAACACGACGATCACCTGGATACCTCTAACGGTCAACTAGAACGGAATCCGACACAGGCGGGGCGCCGGGCGACCGGCGCCCCTTTCATATGCTGAGGTCGAGCGAGTAGCCCAGGACGAAACTCCTCCGGTCGAGACGGAGGCTCAAGCCGGTGCCGCGGAGGGACGGCGCCCGGTCGAGGAAGGAATCCAGCCATTCCGGGATGGAGATGAGAGCCTTGCGATCGCGGGACGCCGGGCCGGCCGCCATGGATTCGATACCCCGGGGGAAGAGCATGGCTTCACGGCCGGGGCGACAGGTTTCCTCCCCGTCCGTCGCGGCATCGATTACGGAGGACACGCCGGGGCCGCCTTCCGTGATCACCGGAGGCGGGAAGACGGAAAGCCATACGGACAGAAGCAGTGAAACCATCGTTCCCATACTTTTAGTATTATAGCACGGCGCCATCGGGTTGTTCCCCGGCGACAGCCACAGGTGCAGCCGCAAGCCGGAGGCTGCGGAGTACAGGGTGCCCATCGCCAGGATACTCCGGGAGTATCTGGAGGAGGCGCGCCTTCTTCCCGGAACCCGCAGGACGGACACTCCGGTCTACAATGTCCCCGGTCTTGGAAAGAACTATCTTCTGGCCTGTCAGAACAGGGATCTGGTTTCCGTGATGCCCGATGGTTCGTGGTACTACGAGTTCCACCCCTGGGAGAAGAACCTGGCCCGGCAGAGAGGATACCTGGGGAGGGACGTGCCCGTGCTGGACTACCTGTCCAGACTGGCGGCCGACGGAGAGGACATCTCGGACTACTCCAGCATCTGGTACTACTACTGACGGGATTCATACGGAACAAACAAGCGCTGGAGGTCACCCATGCCTTGCCCGACCGCCGTCTTTCTCCTGATCCTTTATGTGCTGATCCCGGGCGGGAGCAGTCCCTCCGAGCCGGTGGCGGAGATGCGCCCTTTCACGGTCGAATCGCCCAACGGCGACAGAATCGACGAGTACTACTGGATGCGCGACAGGAATGATCCGGCGGTGCTCGCCTGTCTGGAGGCCGAGAACGCCTACGCCGACTCCCTCCTGGCCCCACTGGAGCCTCTGGTGGACAGTCTGATGTCGGAGATGGCATCGCGAATCGCCCTGTCCGACTCCTCGGTTCCGTATCCATACGGCGGCTTCCTGTACTGGAGCCGCTTCGACGAAGGCAGCGAGTATCCGTTGTACCTGAGGCGCCCCGAGGCGGGAGGGCCCGCCGCCATCGTGCTCGACGTGACGGCCCTCGCCGAGGGCAGGGACTACATGGACGCCTGGCCCCGGACAAGCCCCGACGGAGCGATCGCGGGCATCGTCTTCGACACAACCGGCTCGCTCGACTACACCCTGGTCTTTTCGGAGATGGAATCCGGAAGACTCCTGAACGACACCATCAGGACCACCGACGGCAGCCTCGTCTGGGGCAACGATTCGAGGACGGTCTTCTACGGCGCGCTGGACAGCACCTGGCGCACCTGCCGGATAATGAGACACACGCTGGGAACCCCGGAGGAAGACGACGAGACCGTCTTCGAAGAGAACGACCCCATGTTCTGGCCTTACGTGTACAAGTCCTCCGACGACGGTTACGTTCTGATCCAGACGTCCAGCACCGAGTCGTGCGAGACCTGGATACTGGACGCGGACGATCCGCAGGGAGCCTTCTCGGTGGTCGAGCCCAGGGCCCCCGGCCACGAGTACAGCGTAGAGGCCCTGGGCGACACGCTCTACATCCTGACGAATCTCGGGGCGAAGAACTTCCGCGTGATGTCGGCGCCGGTCGTCGAACCCTCGGGGCAGCACTGGACGGAGGTCGTGCCTGCGAGGGACGACGTGCTGATCGAATCGATCGAGGCCTTCCCGGGCTTTGTCGCGATGCTCGTGAAGAGCGGCGGCTTCTCCGAACTGCGCACAGTGAACCTCGCCTCCGGTTCCGAATCCGTGGCGGCCGGCGGCGACGAACCGTCCTCGATCTGGTTCGAGAGCAACAGGAGGCCGTCCGACCGTCTCGTGCGATACGGGTACTGTTCCTTCACGACCCCGGTCCAGACCAGGTCGTTGGACCTGTCCACCGGGATCTCGTCGGTACTCAAGCAGGATTCCGTAGGCGGCGGCTTCGACGGATCGCGCTACAGCTCGACCGTGATGTACGCCCCTTCCCATGACGGGGTCGAGGTTCCCATCTCCATGGTCTGGCGCTCCGACATGGGCGACCCGGTGGACAGGCCCCTCCTGCTCGAAGGGTACGGCGCCTATGGCTACAGCTCCGATCCCTGGTTCTCCAGTTCGATGCTCAGTCTGCTAGACAGGGGTTTCGTCTTCGCGATCGCCCACGTGAGGGGCGGTTCGGAGATGGGCAGGGAATGGTACGAGGACGGCAGGCTGATGAACAAGAGGAATACGTTTCTGGACTTTATCGCCTGCGCCGAGTACCTGGTGAATACCGGCGTCACCAGCCGGGATAGGATGTTCGCCAGGGGAGGCAGCGCGGGCGGCCTGCTGGTCGGCGCCGTCACCAACATGAGCCCCGGGCTCTTCAGGGGGGTGATCGCCAACGTCCCCTTCGTGGACGTGGTGACTACGATGCTCGATCCGGGCATACCGCTTACCACTAACGAGTACGAGGAGTGGGGCGATCCGTCGGTTCCCGCTTTCTACGAGTACATGCTGTCCTACTCGCCCTACGACAACGTTGCGGCTGCGGACTATCCCGCCATGTTCGTGACCGCCGGCTGGAACGATTCGCAGGTCTGCTACTGGGAGCCGTCGAAGTGGGTGGCCAGGATTCGCAGGCTCAGGACGGACGATGACCCTGTCGTCTTCCGGATCGACATGGGGGCGGGTCACGCCGGAGAGTCCGGCCGGTTCGGCTGGCTGAAGAATGCGGCCACGGAGCAGGCCTTCCTGATAGGTCTGCTCCGCTCCGAGGCCGCTCTGCGCTATTCCATCCCGTAGGTGATGGAGACGCTTGTCTGCACGGACATCATGGACGGGCTGATGGACGGGGCCGACATCGCCATGCCGCTCTCGTCCGAGGTGATGGTGGCGGGCATCCCGCCGTATCCGTAGTACGGGTCGTAGTAGTCGTAGGAGTACTCGCTGATCATGGTCGGCTCGCCGAGAGTCACTCCGGTGGCTTCCGCGAGCTGTTCGGCCCTGTTCCTGGCGTCCTCCACGGCTATCCGCCGGGCTTCGTCGTATGCCGGGGTCTTGTCGGTTATCGAGAAGGAGACCCCGGATATGCAGTTGGCTCCTCCCTGCACCAGCGCGGCGAGAACCTCGCCGACGTCCTCCATGTCGTAGAGCTTGAGCGAGGCGTAGTCTGTGACATGGTAGATCCGGACGTCGGTGTACTCGTAGGTGCTGCTGTCGTACTCGTACTCCGTCCACATGCTGTAGGAACTCGTGGCTATGTCCTCCTCGGCGACGCCGAGGCGCATCGCGGCCCTGCGTGCTCCCTCCATCAGATTGGACGCCCTGTCGACCGCCTCCGCAGGAGAGTACCCGGTGACATCCGCTCCGAAGGTTATCACCGCCATGTCCGGCTTCAGCCAGGCGATGCCCGATCCTGTCACCGATATCTGCCGCGGATACGCACAGGTATCCTGTCCGAAGGCCGCTCCGCAGAGCAGCAGCAATACGACCACGGTTGCCGTTCTCATCCGACCTCCTCTGTTCGACCGGGGGACTCTCCTGTACATACCCCGGAGATTGCACTTAGATTCCATACAGGTTCCGACCAGGGTCAATATGCACCGCCTGTCCGCGATGGTAACAGGCCGTACACCGGGAGGATCCTCCGGAAATGAGAACTTTCGTCCCGCCCTTCATCGTCGAAGAGGTGCGGAGAGGAGTATTCGGGGGAACCGTCAGGGGCGCGGTGATCGTGATCGACTTCCCGGGATTCACGTCGCTCGCGGAATCCTTCATGGGGAAGGGCGCCGGCGGCGCCGAGGAACTCTCATCCATTCTCGACGGCCTGCTGCGGCCCGCCGTGGACGGGATCATCTCTTCCGGGGGATTCGTGGGCGGATTCGCCGGCGATTCCGTCACCGGCGTGCTTCCTGGAATCACACTCGGGGAGGCGCGTTCCGTAGCGGACTCGATCGTACAGGGAGAGCGCCGGGGATCGGAAGGATCGGCATTCAGGGCCAAGGCCGGCGTCTGCGAGGGCCCGGTCGAATGGAGCGTGATCAGGGGCCGGAGGAGGCTCTTCCACTACGTCTCGGGAGCCGCCGTGGCGCAGGCCTCGGCAGCCCAGGAGGCCTGCCGGCCGGGAGAAGTCGTTGCCTTCGATCCGACAGCCCCGGAGGCCTGGGACGGCATCCGTCCGGAGCCGCCCCCGGGGGCGCCGGTTCCCTGCTGTACCGAGTCCTTCTTCGTCCCGGAGAGGGTCGCCTCCCTCGAGACGCCGGGCGAGTTCAGGTTCGTGACCAGCGTCTTCGTGTCCGGGCCGGACAGGTGCTCCGGCGCACACGACCGCGGGCTCCTCGCCTCGGTACTCGACCTGGCCGAGCAGTACGGAGGATACCTGAGCGGCGTGGACACAAAGCCGGAGGGATCCAACGCCCTGGTCCTCTTCGGCGCCCCGGTTTCGCACGAGAACGACGCCTACAGGACGGACAGGTTCATAGTCGATCTGATCGGCGCCTTCCCGGGCGCCAGGGCGGGCGTGGAGAGAGGGCTGGTATTCACGGGCCTGCTGGGATCGACGGGTCATTCCGCGTACACGGCGCTCGGCTGCTCCGTAAACCTGGCGGCGAGGCTGCTCTATCTGGCGGAACCCGGCACGGTCCTCTCCGGGCCGTCCTTCCCCGAATCGAGCGGGCTTCTGCGCTCGGGGTCGGTCCGGCTCCGGGTGAAGGGCTTCCAGTCCGAGATCGAGGCCGCCGTCCTCTCCGCGGGCATTGTTTCCGACCGCGGATCGCTCTTCTCCGGCCCCTTCGTCGGGAGGGATGAAGAACTCTCCCTCCTCGAAAACGAACTCTCCGCCTCGATCAGGAACGGCGCGAGGCGAGTTTCGATAAGAGGAGAGGCGGGCGTCGGGAAGAGCCGGCTGGTCTACGAGTTCGAGACGGCCCATCCCGAAATCCGGTTCATAGATCTGCAGGCCGATACGATCCAGGGGAGGAGCTTCAATCCCTTCGTCAGGCTCCTCAGACGGTTCGCCCAGCTCGGCGACCAGGGCGACACCGAATCGAACCGGTCCGGGTTCGAGGCCAGGGTTTCCGAGCTCGCCCTCAGGCGCGGGGACATACTGAGGCGACACCGGCCGGACGAGACGCCGGAGGCCTTCGCGAAGCGTTCCATCCCCCCGCTGGGCTCGCTGCTCGGGCTCTCCTGGCCGGGCTCCATCTTCGACAAGCTGGACCCGAAGCTCAGATTCGAAAACATCATCACTTCCATCAGGGGGTTCCTTACGCTGCTCGCCGGCGGCGGGCCGACCGTCATCCTCCTGGAGGACTCGCACTGTCTGGATGAGGATTCCCGCAAGGCGGTCGATCTTTCGATGGACGATCTCGCCTCCGACCCGGTTCTCTGGATCGAACTCGGGCGGCCGGGAACCGGGAGCGAACCGGCGGAGGCTCCCGGCATACCATCGCGGGGGATCGAACTCGTCAGCCTGGATTCCGCGGCAGCCGAGGCGCTCATCAGATCGGAACTCGAAGGCGAGCCTTCACGGGAACTGACCGAATTCATCCTGGGACAGACCGGCGGCAATCCCTTCTTTGTCGAGCAGTATTGCAGATTTCTGTCCCGGCGCAGGCTTTCGGAAGGATCGGACGGCAGGCTGGAGCCTCCGTCGTTCATAGATGGCCTGCCTTCCGGTCTCGGTTCGGTCCTGATCGCCCGCATCGACTCTCTTCCCTCGGGCGTCCGGTCGGCGGTGCATGCGGCTGCCGTCCTCGGGAGGGAGTTCGAGACGGCCGTCCTTTCAGGAATGCTGAAGAGGGAGGATATCGGCCCGATCCTCGCCGTTGGAGTCGAGGAGCGGATCTGGCAGCCCGTGAACGAACGGGAGTTCGTCTTCAGGCACGCCCTGCTCCGTGACGCCGCCTATTCGATGCAGCTCGGCTCCAGGCTGAAGTCGCTGCACGCCCTCGCAGCCGGGACTACGACGGCAATACATCCGGATGATCCCGCCTGCCATGATGTTCTCGCCTACCATTACGAGCGCGCAGGCATGATTCCGGAAGCCGTGCGGCATCTGAAGCCTGCGGCGGCACAGGCTGCACGGAGCTATTTGAACTCGCAGGCGATCGATCTCTACGCACGCCTGGCCGCACTGAGCCCCGAAGGCCGGGGTAAGGCGGAGGCCGTATTCGACCGGGCCGAGGTCGAGAGGACATCCGGGGCCTGGAGCGAGGCTCTCGCGCACTTCCGCGAAGCCGCGTCGCTCTTCGGGTCGCTGGGCCTGCACGGCAGGGCTGCCGGAGCCCTCCAGAGAACCGGAAGGATACTGCTCGACATCGGAGAGGATGCCGCGGGGCTCGAGGCTCTCGACAATGCGGAGACCCTGCTCGATCTGGAGGAGGACTACTCGATCAGATCCCAGATCCTGATGGTCAGGGCCTCCTACATGCTCCGGTCCACGGACAGATCCGGCGTCGAGGAGGTTCTGGAGCGCGGCCTGCAATGCGCCATGCTCTCCGGGGACGAGGAGCAGTACCTCAGGGTCAGAGGCGGCATGGGGAACTACGATCTCGAGATCGACAACCTTTCCAGCGCGATTTCGCACTACGAGGCCGTCATGGAAGGGGCCGACAGGCTCGGAAACCTATCGCTCAAGGCGCTTTCCCTGGGGAATCTGGCCCTCGCCTGCGCGTACATGGGAGACGACGAGAGGGCTCGGGCCCTTTTCCGACAGCAGCTCGAGATGGCCGAGGAGACGGGCGACCGCTACCTCTTGGTCCTCGCCCTGGGAAACCTCGGCAGCGCCCTGTCCCGGAGCTAGAGCTGGCGGGAGGCTCCAGTCTTCCTCAGAAGGGCGGTCAGGACGGCCCGTGAACTCGGAGCAGTCCAGCACGAGGCCATCGCAAGATCCAACCTGTCCGAGCACTGCATCAGAACGGGCGAGGTCGCCGAGGCTCTGGAGAACTCCGAAGCGGTAGTCAGACTGTGCAGGGAGAAGGGGATCGACTACTACCTGGCACGCTGCCTTCTCGTATACGCCAGATCGCTCCTTCTGGCCGGCCGTCCCGAGGAGGCCCTGGCCACTCTGGATGAGGCCGGGGCCGTTGACACTTCGGAGGACCACGATGAAATCGCCGGCCTCGCCAGGGCCGAAGCCTTGATGCAGACGGGGAGGTCCGGGGAGGCCGTAGAGATCCTCAGACGCATCGCGGAGTCGAGCGAACTGGAGCTGGAGGTCGAGGCACGCTGGCTGCTCTGGCGGATCACGTCCGACGAGGACGACAGGGAGCGCGCCCTGCTCTGCAACAGGAAATGGCTGGAGGTGGGCAGGTATCCCTGGGTAACAGCCTCACGGATCGAGGCCATGGGCGGGGAATCCCCGTCCCCGCCACCTGCAGCCGGCACGGACAATCCCGACAGCACCGGCATCTGATCCCGGCGACACGGCGGAGGCAGACTCACTTTACATCAAATTGAGAATATGCTCATAATACGGCATGCCGAGACCGAGGTGCAGATGCAGGATATCTCATTGTGTCGGAACGGGACAGCCCGCGCACCGGAAAGGCCCGGCTGCGGAGGCACAGGTTCTCACACCCGAGGAGGTCGAAGCTCTCAGGCTCGCGGATCTGGAAGGCCTGTACTTCGAACAGGCCGCTTCCGCCATGGGCGTATCGAGGGCGACCTTCGGGAGAATCGCCGGGAGGGCCAGAAGAAAGGTCGCCGCGGCCGTGGTTTTCGGGATGCCGATCTCCGTCGGTCCCGGCGACTCTCGATCCGCCGACGGGGCGCCCTGCGGATGCTCGAGCTGCAGAAGGCTTTCGGAAACGTCACCCTGCACCGTCGACCCGGGCGAAAGCCGCCCGGGCCGTCCCTGAAACGGAGAAGACCGAAAGGAAGGTTGCCATGAGGATAGCTTGCCCCGTCTCGACGGACGAAGGCGTCGGAAGCAGGATGCACGAACACTTCGGGTCCGCCCCCGGTTTCGTCGTCATAGACTCCGTTTCTATGGAAACCACCTACATTCCCAACCCGAATCGAGAACACGGTCACGGCATGTGCAGCCCCCTCGGCGCCTTCACCGGGAACCCTCCAGACGCAGTCGCGGTTGTCGGCATCGGTGCCGGGGCTCTCGGGAAGCTGGCGGCCTCGGGGATAGACGTGTACATGGTTTCCGTCGCCACGGCGGGGGAGGCCGTTCAGATGGTGACGTCGGGAAAGGCCGTCAAGGCTGGGCCAGGGTCGGCCTGCGCCGGCCATGGGCACCACGGCGGGGGATGCTCCGGGCGCTCCTAGTCTCCATCGCCCGATCCAGGGAGATGTGTTCGGAGCGGATTACATCTCTCTGGAGCGGGTCCGGAACGGCGCATGAAACTCCGGGCCCGTCTCCCGGCTATATTTAAGCGCCCATGCAGGGCCGATTCAAAGGAGGCGGGCATGACCGGTAAGATGCTTTGCGTTCTTCTGGCCGTCTGTGCGGCGATGCTGCCGGGATGCACCAATACGACCATCATCTACAACTACGGCGACATGGGGAAGCCCGGGATGGATACGGTCTATGTCCTGAAACCTCCATCCTACATAAGGATGCCGCCGGGCACCCCCGGCCCCGGGCCCGGGGGCCCCACGATCCCGGTTCCACCCGACACTTCCGGTAGCAGCCATGTCATTCCCGACCGCTGGTCGTCGATCCAGCCCCTGATACCCGGTACCGCGAAAGTCGAGACGATCATATCGACCGCCGACTCCCTCGTGATCTACAGGGTGCTGGGCAACGTGCTGAACGGTCGTCTGAGCGCGATCCCGGAGGAGCAGTCCAGATCCTTCGAGCTCGATCCCGAGATGTGGCGGAACACCGTGACCGGTGTGGTCGATCTGTATCTCACCGTCCGCTTCCAGAGCCGTGATGGCTGGACCGGCATCGAAGGCTCCCCCGACGTTCTGCAGATCGAGGTCGACGGTTCGCGGATCGCCAGGTTCACCCTGGGCAGGGCCGAAGAGGTTCTGCCCGTCCGCCTGCCTGCCGGAGGGTACGCCGTCTCCATACGCTTCGCAACGACCCGGGATGTAATGGAGAGCCTCGCGAAGGCCTGGCGCACCACTGCGACCCTCTACGAGAGAGGCGTCCCGTACCGGAGCGACTGCTCCGAGGACAACACGCAGAACTTCCAGACCTTCTTCGATGACTTCGTGCTCGGAGGAGGCACAAAGGCAGGGGCGGGCCTTGAGCCGGGAATGCCGACCCGCCCGGGTCCGTCCGCCCGGATATAGCGTGCGGCCCGATCATTTCGGGACGCCTCGGTTCACCCCGGAGCGGCGTGCCCGGCGGTTTCATCCCGGGCATGAAGAGGGGCGAAGACCCGCCGGGACGGTTCAGCGCAGAAGCGAGACCAGCCCCCACAGGCTGAAGGCGAAGCGCCAGCGCATCTTCCAGCAGTCGTCGCCCGGCCGGGGGTCCGAGACCCAGACCGGGAACCAGGCCTTCAGGAAGGCCCAGTCCAGCCCGATCCCGGCATCGGAGAACACTGCTGAGAACGACAGGTCTTCCGCCGAGTCCTCCACCAGCCCTGCGTCCGCGAACAGGAAAAGCGGCACGGCCGGGATTTGGAGCGTTTCGCCCAGACCGATGCCGATCCGGCCGTGTCTCCCGCTGTCTCCATAGCCTGGAAGTGAGGGGCCGTCCTCGACGAAGTACCTCTCCCGGGTTGACGCCCAGCCGTCGGGGGGCAGCAGCCAGCCGAGAGTCCCATCGACATCGAGCCCTCCACCCGGGCGGTATCCGTACTGCGTAGGGACGTCTCCCCACGCTCTGCCGGCGAAGAGTCTCGTCCTCGGTTCGAGGGGAACGCAGGGGAGCCTGAGCGTGCCCGTGAAGGAGATGGAGAACCACCCGTCCCCGTCTCCCCAGCCCGGGCTCCCGCCCGCGCCGAGGCTCGCCATGCGGGTGCTCGACATCCCCCGGGAATAAGTCGAAGCGCCGGCGCGGAGTACGACGCCGTAACCCTCGTCGAATTCGTCCTCCCCGACGAGTGAGGCGTCGGATACGCTCTCGAAGCCCGCGTATGCCCAGACGCTCCTCCATGGATCAGAGGGGTAGAAGCCGTGGAACGAACGGCTCGCGGACAGGGAGACCCGTTCCCTACCGCAGGCGGAGCCCATGCCCGCCGTGACCGATCCGCCGCCCGTCGGCGAGCCTTCAAGCGGAACTTCGACGGAAAGCCCCCAGCTTCCGGACCGCCTTCCCGTGAGAGGCCGCTTCCAGAAACCGGACACCTCGAGAGGACCTCCGGACTGGTTGCGTGCGGAATGCATGATGCCGTAGAGCCCGGCCTCCCATTCTCCGCCGGCATGCCCTGGAATGGGCGCGAGCCAGGTGTTGAACCTCGAGGGCTGATCCAGGGGCACGAACAGCGGACGGACCGCTCCCGCCGCCGGGAGGGAGTTGTTCCAGGGCCTGCTGTCGAGGTAGCGCGTTTCGGGGTCTATCTCGGCGCGGAACCAGCGGCCCGGCACGGTGATCGTCGATGAGCGGCCGGGTTCGAGACCGATCCGGGTCATCAGGGAGGAGCCGCTCCGGTACAGCCCCAGGTCGAGTTCCACCGCGACGGGGATGTCCCCCGAGACCGTCACGGCGGTCGAGTCACCCGGCCAGGAGACGCACTCGACCCGTGGATCGGCCGATTCCGTGGTCCGCAGCCAGACGTCGAACTCCTCCTGCCAGGATCTTCCGGTGGTCTCCTCCAGCACGGCCTGGAAGTCCTCCGTTCCAGGATGGTGGAACGTGAACCTTCTGCAGTATTCGTGCATGAAGAAATCGAACGGTTCTTCGCCCGCCTGGTTCTGGAGCATCCGCATGAACAGCGCCGGCTTGGAGTAGTAGAGGGCACCGTAGTCGTATCTTCCGCCCGCGGCGTCCGTCGACGCGCTGAGTACCGGCACCTCCTCGCCGGAATACACCATCGACACGTAGCTCGAACTCGTCTCGTCGGCGTCGGAGTACTCCGACACCCAGTCCGGGAGCGGCGTCATGTTGCCGCGCAGCCCGTACTTCCTTTCGAAATACCTGATCTCGCTGAAGCTGTTCACCCCTTCGTCGAGCCAGGCCTCGTCGACCTCGTTGTTGCCCAGCATGCCGTAGAACCACTGGTGGCCGATCTCGTGCACCACCACCATCTCGAAGTAGCGGTGGAAGGGAGAGTCGTAATTTCCGATCAGTACGAGCTGGGGATACTCCATGCCGCCCCACGAAGCGCTCTGGACGATCCAGAGATCCCCGTAGGGATACCAGCCGTACCATTCCCCACAGTAGAGGAGGGTGCTGTCGGCCCATGCGCCGACCTCCTCCCATTTCTCCGCATCGCACTCCTTGACCGCCACGTGGATCCGCACCGCGGGCGCCGCGGCTTCGGCCGGAGGAATGAAGTCGTGCTCGATCAGCTCGAAGGCTGGATCGGCGACCCAGGCGAAGTCGTGTACCTGTGAGGCGGTCCAGACTTCGGTCCGCATCGTGGAGTCGGGCGAGAAGACAGTCGTGTCCACGGAGCCGGTGGCGGCCGTCACGAAGCTGTCCGGGAGGGTCAGCGACACGGTGTATTCACCGTAATCACTGTAGAACTCGCCATCCGACCTGTACCGCGAGGTGTGCCACCCTTCGTCGTCGAGGACGCACATCTTGGGATACCACTGGGTCATCTCGTAGTGATCCCCGTCATGGCCCATCCTGCTCCAGATGATCGGCACCCTGACAGTGAAGTCGCCCTCCAGCTCGAGCGTGTCTCCGGGCTGGACGGTTCTGCCCAGGGGGATGAACCCGAGCGTTTCATCGACATTCACCTCGATGCCGTCCCCGTCGAGCGTCCAGCCGTCCAGCCCGATCCAGCCGTATTCGTCCGTGGAGGCGCGGGCGAAGCCGTAGTCGCCCATAGTGGACTGATCGTCACCGAAAGCCGTAGAGGGGTCTCTGTACGCGTTCGGGTACAGATGGAGCCATAGTGTGTCCGCAGGGAAGGCGGGGATGAAGGAGATGGAGGCCCTGCACCGCACGGTCGAACTCTCGGGGAGGAGAGTGGCTTCTATCCGGTAGTCGGCGCGGCTTTCCGGACCGGGCATCCCCGGCCGGGCTGACAAGGCGAGGCATAGCAGAGCGTAAACCGGTATCATTTCGCGCTCCATCCGGCCCGCATCCGCGGGATCAGCGCCGGGCCGGCCGCCCGGACGGGTGGGTACTGATATAATCGTTATGGAAGGAGACGGCGCCCCGGGACGATTCCGGACGCGCAGACGCAACGAAGAGCCCTTCGGAGAGGAGGAACGCCATCGTGAGACTGCCTCGGGTTCTGCTGCTCTGCCTCGCTCTCGAGGCGTCGGGTTCGGCGGGGGATGGGGGCTTTCTCTTCCCGACCGCCCTGACCGTCTATTCCTGGCCGCTCAGGCTCGGCGGGAGAGTCGGGCTCAACCGGATGGAGCCTGTGGAGGGGTCGAGACTCCTCTACTCGGCGAAATCCGTTTCCCTGGAGGCCGCCAGGGACGGGATGAGACTGGGCCTCGGCGGGAGGTATCAGACCATGGAGTTCCTCCCGCTCATGGGGGCCGGGCTGGCCGTTTCCGGCATGTACGTCTGGTCCGGCGAAGATGCGGCGTATCTCGGCCTCGAGGCGAACTTGTCCGTCCTGATTGTTTCGCTCTGCGCAGGAGCTTACAGGCGCGTGTCCGGTGACGCCCACGACGAATTGATCCTCTCGGTCGGCGTCGGGGGAGGCCTCCCGTGAAGCGGGGCCTTTCCCGGACAGGATCTCGTTGACCTCCCGGCCGGTGCGCAGGATAGTCCGGGAACCGGACCGCCGGGGCAGGCGCTTGCCAGGGGCCGGCGGCATGAACGGGCAGGAAGGATCTGGTTCGTTGAGGACTGCGTACCCGGCTGCGGCTGCGGTCGTGCTGTCGGCGGCGTTACTGATCTGGGCCGGCTTCGCCGATCCGCTTTGCAACTGGGATCTGGTCGGCTATACGGCCTGCGCCCTCGAACTCCGCGGAACGCCGGATTCCTCCATCCGGGAGGAGACATTCGGGCTTCTCGAACGCTCGGTGCCGCCAGTGGCCTACCAGGATCTGACGTCCTCGACCCCTGTGCGCATCGCTCGGGCGACCGACGACGAGAGCCTCCTGCAGCACCTTCCGTTCTACAGGATACGCTTTGTGTACGTCGCCCTTCTCGCAGGGCTGTCCGGGATCGGGCTCAATCCTCTGCAGGCGGCTTCCGCCATATCCACCGCCGCTGCGCTCGCAGCGCTCCTTCTGCTCCTTCGCCTCGTTCCAGGCGCAAGAACGCCCTGGTGTGCCGCCGCCGTTGCCCTGGGCAGCCTTGGCACGGGCCTCGTCGAGGTGGCGCGGCATGCCACGCCGGACGCGCTCGGAGCTTTCTTTGTCGTGGCCTGCTCCGCCATGTTCCTGAGGCGCAGGAAGGCGATGCTGATAATGCTTCCCCTGTGCGTGACGGTTCGGACCGATCTCCTGCTCTTCGTCCTCCCGCTGCACGCCTATGCGTTCGCCAGACTGCCCTTTTCCAGGATTCCGACCGCGCTGAGCGCCGCCTCCTCCCTCGCCCTGGCGTTTCTTCCGCATCTTGCCGGAGGCTACGGATGGGGAACTACCTTCGAGTACACCTTCCTCCGTCAGGATGCATATCCCGCTCTCCTCTCCGGATCGGTGACGCCGGCCGCCTACCTCTCGGTTCTCAGGAGTTCCGTCGCCTCGATCCCGCACTCCGAGACGTGGGTCTTCCTGTTCGTGGCCGTCCTCGTCCTCGGCATGTCTGCAAAACCGAACCCCGGGGCCGGGACGCTCGTTAGCGACGCGCGATTCGTCCTCGCGGCGGCCGGGCTGTCGGCCCTGATCCATTTCCTGGTGTTCCCTGCAGCCTGGCCCCGGTTCTTCGCGGGCCATTTCGCCACGGCGCTCTCTCTGACGGCATTCCTGTGCCTAGATCGGACGCGCCTTCAAGGTGGATGAGAAACGTTAGAATGAGAGCCTCAGGGGATGACGATCGCGGTCGGCGACGGGATAAAAAAGAGGGGGGAAGCTGCCTTCCCCCCTCCTGCGTGTCACCCGGAACTAGAAGCTGGACTTGATCCCGGCCCAGGTGTCGGTGGTGAGGGCCGCCTCGCCTTCGAGGATCATGAACATATCGTAGGCAGTGGCCCACTGGTCCAGGCTGCTGGTCCAGTTCGAACCATTGTCCTGGGACCAGTAGCACATGTCGCCCCAGGTCTGGTAGCAGGCGCACCAGTAGGCGGTGCTGCTGCAGCCGGTGGCCTGCAGGCAGAACCAGACCTTGGTGCCGGGGGTCGGGCTGTAGGCGTTTGCCGGGTCGATCGTGGCCACGACGTCGAAGAGTTCGTAGCTGCCCCACGCAAAGAGGCCGGTGGTCGTGTGGGTGATGTTGGTGGTTTCATAGCTGTAGAGAGGATCACCCGTCGGCCTGCTGCCGCCGTCGGCACGGATCTGGACTTTCAGGCCGGTCATCTGGCTGCCGCTGTAGCAGTCCCAGATCTCGATGTCGGTGATCGGGGTATCGCCCGCCGGGGTGATGTCGTCGGCCAGCATCCAGGTGTAGCCGCTGCCGTTCTGGAAGCCGAGGCCGTTCTGAAGGTTCTCGAAACTGAAGGGCTGGGAGGTGATGACGTCGTCAGTGCCGGGGAACTAACCCGGGAGCGTGACGCCACCGTTTCCGAGATTTCCGAGGTTGGTCTCTGCGGCGAATGCCGCGCCGGCCAACAGGACGCACAAGAACACGAATCTCTTCATTCTTTTTCCACCTTTCGTTCAGGAACTCCCACAATAGGACCGACACCTCAGTCGATCGGCAAGTTGATTATAAGTATAAACCACAGGGGCAACAACTCCGGGCTGCTCCTTGCGGGGCTATTCCTGAAACGGAACCCATCCGTCCGGATCGACAGGAAGCGCCGCGAGCGCCTCCTCGTTTAACTCCAGCCCGTACCGTCCGGCCAGCCTGGACAGCCAGGCATCCGTGGCCCTCGAAACCACGGCGGGATCATGAGCGAGAGCCGGATCGAGCCGCGAGAGCACCGAATCGGATCGTATCGCGTCGAAACTGATGGACAGCGCGTAAATCTTCGACTCCATCTCGAGTGAATCGTATGCATCGGGTGCGCTGTCCTGGAGCATGGCGGCGAACAGGCTCTGCTGCAGGATGTTGTCTATGACGAAACGCATCCATTGACGGTTCGACGGGGTGAACGGGAACCTGGTCCTGAAGAACTCGACCTCCATCGCTATTCCGTCCGGCGTCCATGTTCCGTATCCGCAGACGAGGAGGGGGCCCGAAAGCTCTCCTATCGGGGCCTGATCGGCATAGAGCGATGCGAGTCCGTCCATGAGGACCGTATCGACGCCCACAGTGCCGCCCGCCCATAGACGGGCCAGCTCGTCGCAGAACCGGAACCTCACCCTGCCCTGGATGATCTCGGGGACACTGACGGTGTCCACGGCGACCCCTCCGGGAAGGCTCATCCCGGGGCCTTCCGGCAGGCTGGTCTCCACCGAGTCCAGCAGGTAGATGAACCCGTCCCCCGCGTCGGCCCGTGTCCCCGGGACGGCCCCTCCGAAGCTGCCCGCAAGGTCGGGCGGGAGTTCGAAGAGGAGAAAGGGACCCATGGAAGCCGGAGCGAAGCCGGACCTGGACAGCGAGATCCAGAGCCGGTGATCCGGGCGGATGACGCTGGATGAGAGGCCTTCCCCTGAGATGAGAGAGGTTTCCTGCGCTTCGAGTATCCTCCTCATGGCCGTGGCGGCTTCGGTCCTGAGCCACGAACGCTGCATGGACGAGATGCGCGGCGTTTCGAGGTATCCGGCCTCCCGGACGGCCGATTCTATCACGGACCTGTAGGCGGCCACCTCGACATAGGCCCTGCCGGGGTTCGAATCCGAGCGGAATCCTTCGCGGGATGCCGGGTCGAGGGAGCGCCATCCTTCATGGATATCCAGGATGGTGAGCGTGTCCGACACCGTCCTGGCGAGCCAGGTTCCGGAATGCGGTACGCCCGTTCCGCACGATGCCGCCGCCAATGTGAGGAGAGCCGTCATTCCTCTATGGATCGGAGTCATATTCGATCTCCCTGGTGTCTTCGTCCGTGAAGGATGGGTGTCGGTCCAGTTCGTCGCGGTCAGTATGGCCCATGGGATGGCCGGCAGCAACCTCCGAATCGCGCCGGTCTCCGGCCCGGGTGTGTCCGCGATCCGCCCCCGGATTATCTATAGTTGCAACCGTCCCGTGGAAGTGGGGATCGTGACTAGAGAAGTCGCTCTTCCGGAAGGAGTGCGGGGGGCCCTTCACCTCTCCCCGATGCCCGGGAGATACGAGCCGATCGACGAGTCGATCCTCAGGATCGGACGGCTCCGCATCGACCGGGTGGTCTCTCTGGCGCCGCAGGCCGAGATCGAGGAAAAGTCCCCCGACTACCGGCGCATCCTGCGCGACGGGTGCCCGGGCTTCGTCTTCGACTGCATCCCGGTGGAGGATTTCGGCGTACCCCGCGACAGGGCCGTGTATGCCGGAGGAGTGGAGCGCACCGCCTCGGCCATCGCCGGGGGCGCCAGGGTCCTGGTGCACTGCGGCGCCGGGATCGGCAGGACGGGCACCTTCGCGATATGCCTGCTCAAGGCTCTGGGAATGAAGCACGGGGATGCGGTCGAAACCGTTCTCGCCGCGGGATCCCGCCCGGAGACTCCCGAACAGAACGCGCTCGCGGAATGGTTCTCCCCCCGGCCCCGTGATGAGGTCCGCCCGCCCTCCCGCTGAGGCGCTCGGCCTTTTCCCGCCTGTCTTCATGGATGATATTTCCGGGAGGTTTCGAGGCTCACAGGGCGAATCCCGCCGGGCGGGACGCAGGAAGGAAGGCCGGAATGGGCAACAACAGTATAAAATGCAACGCCTCCGTCTCCGCTCCTCTGTGGACGATCGGCTGGCTCTTCACCATCGGCTGGCTGGAGCTGACGTTCTGGAAGGGAGTGCTGGCCATCCTGGTCTGGCCCTATTACATCGGGGCCGCGCTCGCCGCACGCGCAGGCGTCTGAGACGGGTCTCAACGGAGACGGCATGCGGTTCACAGTCCATTCCGTGAACGTCTCGCCCGGCAAGGGCACGGCCAAGACGCCGGTGCCGGCGGCCGTGGCCGATCTGTCCGGGCTCGAGGGCGATGCCCACAGGGACGTTCCCGGACGAACGGTCAGCCTGCTGGATATCGAATCGATAGAGGCCTTCGAGTCTGAAACCGGGATCGAAGCCGGTCCGGGCGCATTCGGGGAGAACATCACGACCAGGGGCATAGACCTCGGCGGAGTCGTGCCCGGCGATCTGATCGAGCTGGGCGGAGCGCTTCTCGTGGTCACGGCGATAGGCAAGTCATGCCACGGCGACGGCTGTGAGATCTTCCGCCGGGTGGGGAGATGCGTCATGCCTTCCAGGGGAGTGTTCTGCCGCGTACTGCGAGGCGGCCGCATCCCTGCGGGAGCCGGGGGTCTGCTCCTCGACCGGGGCGGAAAGGATTCCGAGCCCGCTCCTTGACGACTCCGGCGCATCGCTCTATTTATTCCTGCCGTCATGCGGTGGGCGATTAGCTCAGCTGGCTAGAGTACTTGCTTGACATGCAAGGGGTCACTGGTTCAAGTCCAGTATCGCCCACCATCAGTTCGAACAGAATTTCTACCCGTGAGGGGTGGGGTCGTGTTGATTTTCTTCCCGGATGGAGGAAGCAGGGAGTTCCCTGACGGAACAACCTCGCTCGAGGTGGCTTCGTCCATCTCGCGGGGCCTCGCTTCCAGAGCGCTGGCCGCCAGAGTCGACGGCTCCGTGAAGGGTCTGTCCTCGCCTCTGCACGATGGCGCCCACATCGAGATTCTGACTTTCGAATCGCCCGAGGGAAGGGACGTCCTGAGGCACAGCGCGTCCCACCTGCTGGCCGCCGCCGTCTGCAACCTGTACCCCGGCGTCAGGTTCGGTATAGGACCCTCCATCGAGGACGGCTTCTACTACGACATGGACATCCCCGGCTTCCCGGGCATCTCCGCCGTGGAGGCCATCGAGGCCGAGATGAAGAGGCTGTCCGCAGCCGACATGCCCTTCGAGCGGATAGAGACCGACCTGGAAGGCGCCCGCAGGCTCATGTCGGAACTCGGCCAGACATACAAGCTCGAGCTTCTCGACGAGATAGAGGCGTCCGGCGAATCCGTGACGCTCTACAGATGCGGCGGTTTCCTCGACCTGTGCAGGGGCCCGCACGTGCCTTCGACCTCGTTCATCAGGCACTTCAAGCTGCTGTCCGTCGCAGGGGCGTACTGGCGCGGCGACGAGAAGCGGGAGATGCTCACCAGGATTTATGGAACGGTGTTCGACTCCTCGAAGGCGCTGTCCGATCATCTGGCGCTGCTCGAGGAAGCCCGCAAGCGTGACCACAGGAAGCTCGGCCCCGAGCTCGGCCTCTTCACCACGGGCCCCGAAGGCGGCGCCGGGCTGATCTACTGGCTCCCCAACGGGACGGTAATCCGCGAGGAGCTGGAGACCCTCTGGAAGGCCGCGCACCGTCGGAACGGCTACAATCTCGTCACGACTCCGCACATAGCCCCGTCCGACCTCTGGGTCACGTCCGGCCACTGCAGCTACTACCGTGACAACATGTACTTCCTGCCCGCGGACGACGTGGAGTACGTGCTCAAGCCGATGAACTGCCCGGGCCACATACTGATCTACAAGTCCGAGAAGCGCTCCTACCGCGAGCTGCCCTTCAGGCTTGCGGAACTCGGCACCGTCTACCGCTACGAGAAGAGCGGAGTGCTCCACGGCCTGATGAGGGTGAGAGGCTTCACCGTGGACGACGGCCACATCTTCTGCACTCCCGACCAGATTGTCGAGGAGATCCGCAACGTGGTCTCGTTCGCCCTCTACTTCCTGCGCATCTTCAATTTCGGGTACGCCATCGAGCTTTCCCTCTGCGACCCCGACGACATGAGCCATTACGCCGGGAAGCCCGAGATGTGGGCCAGGGTCGAGCCGGCTCTCGCCGACGCACTCGACGGGATGGGGGAGGAGTACAGGGTGGTCCGGGGCGAGGCCGCCTTCTACGGGCCGAAGATAGACATCAAGATGCGCGACGCGCTCGGCAGATACTGGCAGGGTCCGACGATACAGTTCGACTTCAACATCCCCGAGAGATTCGATCTGACCTACACCGGACAGGACGGTTCCGAGCACAGGATCTACATGGTGCACAGGGCGCTGTTCGGCTCGGTGGAAAGGTTCATCGGGAACCTCATCGAGCACTTCGCGGGCAACTTCCCGGGGTGGCTCGCTCCGCTGCAGGTGGTTATCTTACCCATTACCGCCCAGCAGCACGAACGGGCGGCCGAAGTCGCCACTATGGTCGCAGACAGGGGTTTCCGCTGTTCGCTCGACCGCCGAAGTGAGACGATCGGATACAGGATTCGCGCCGCCGAGAACCGCAAGGTTCCCATCATGCTGGTGATCGGCGGGCGGGAGGCGGATTCCGGACGCGTGGCCGTAAGAGCCCACGGCAGGGGTGATCTTGGCGCATTCTCGTTCGAGGAGGCGCTCGGACTGATAGAAGATGCCTGCAGAAGGCCGGCTCTACCGGAGGGGGGAAGATACCTATCAGAGATACCATAAGAGTGAACGGCGAGATCCGATATCCCAGGGTCCGCCTCATAGATGCCGAGGGAAGGCATACCGGAATTGTGGACCTGATGCAGGCTCTCGACATGGCGGCACAGGCCAGTCTGGACCTGGTCGAGATCTCTCCGGGAGCCGAGCCCCCTGTATGCCGGATAATGGACTATGGAAAATACAGATACGAGCTCAACCGCAAGGAGCGGGACGCAAGGAAGAAACAGCAGAGCGGCGGCCTCAAGGAGATCAAGCTCAGACCCAATACGGATCAGCACGACTATGATTTCAAGGTCAAGCACGCCAGGGAATTCCTCGGCGAGCACCATAAAGTGAAGGTTACCGTGGTATTCCGCGGCAGGCAGCTCGTCTACAAGGACCAGGGATTCGAGCTGCTCCAGAAGTTTGCGGCGGATCTCGCGGAAGTGGCGACCGTTGAGCGGGAACCGCTGCTCGAGGGCAAACAGGTGACACTTCTCCTGGCGCCGGTCAGGAAGTAGGAGAGAAGATGCCCAAGATGAAGACCCACAGGGGCGCGGCCAGGCGCATGAAGCGCACGGGCACGGGCCTTGTGAAGATCGTGCATTCCCACGCGAACCACATCTTCACGAAGAAGTCCAGGAAGCGCAAGAGAAACCTCCGCAAGAGCGGTCTGGCCTCGCCGGCCGACATGCGCAGGCTCAAGCGGCTGCTGCCGCTCTAGACGGGAGTTGAGATGACCAGGGTTACAAGCGCCGTCACCAGGAAGCAGCGTCACAAGAGCCGCCTCAATGCAGCGAAGGGATACGTCGGCGGCCGGCGCAAGCTCTACACTGTCGCAGCCGAAGCCGGGAAGCGCGCCCTGCTGTATCAGTACAGGGACAGACGCAACCGCAAGCGCGACTTCAGGGCGTTGTGGATCATCAGGATCAATGCCGCCGCACGGCTGAACGGGATGACCTACAGCTCCCTGATCAACGGGCTCGCGAAGGCCGGCATAGGGCTCGACCGCAAGTCCCTGTCCGACATCGCCGTCAACGACCCTGCCGCGTTCGCCCGGATCGCAGAGACGGCCAGGGCTGCTCTCTAGGCATGGATGACGGCGGGCAACGAACTCGAGAGGTTGACCGAGGCAGTCGACAGACTGATCGTCAGGCTGTACTCGCTGAAGGAGGAGAGGGACTCACTGGCCGGTCGCGTCCATGAACTGGAGAACGGCGCGTCCGCTCCTCCGGACGGAACCATTGCAAGGGACGAAGGGTACAACCTGCTGAGGATACACAGTGCCAGACTCCTCCGCGAGAGGGAGGAATTGAGAAGCAGGCTTGCCGGTGTACTCGAGAAGCTGGAGAGTATTCAGCATTAGAGGTATGAAGTGAATGTCCGACCAGACACCATCAGGGTGAGCATTTACGGTCGGGAATATTCCATCAGGGGGGACGCGGATCCCGGATACATCAGGGAAATTGCTCACTACCTCGACATGAAGATGCGCCAGATGACCGACAATACGACTGTCCCCTCGACAGCCAAGGTCGCGATTCTGGCGGCACTCAACATCACCGACGAACTATTCCAGCGTGAGAGACAGATCAGAGAGACGGCCGACGACCGGGAGTCGGCCGTCTCCGTTCTGGCGGCTAGAATAGAGCGGACATTGTCGGAGCTTTCCCAGCCCCCCTCCTTCAAGGCCTCTCCGGACACCCTCGAAATCGAGGAACTCCAGCAGATCGAGACATCCGACAGAGCCTGACGCAGGAAGTCCACGGGCGACCGGCGCCCCGCTCCATTCAATGCGCGGGGTGCGGGGGGCTTTTCATCGGGATGCCGGCTGTCCGTTTACATAGAGGTGCCGCGCGATCACTACGGAGTCGGCCATGTCCGGAGTAACGATAGCAATACTTGCGGGCTCGACTGCTGCTGCGTTCGTCCTGGGTCTCATCCTCCAGCGATTCCTCGCCGCCCGGGTCCGAAAGGGCGCGATGAGCGAGGCGGAGAGGATTCTCGCCGATGCCAGGCGCGAATCCGAGACCCTGAAGAAGGAAGCCGTCCTCGAGGGCCGGGAGGTCATCGCCGGGGAACGCGCCGCAGAACTGGAGATGCAGCAGAAGAGACGCTCCGAGATCGACAGGAAGGAATCCGACCTGTCCCGGAGATCGGAGTTCGTAGACAGGACCAGGGAAAAGCTCGAACGCAGGGAATCCGTCATGGAAACCCGCGAGAACGGGCTCGCCGAGCGGGAGCAGGCCCTGGCCGCCAAGCAGCAGAGGGTCACGAAACTGATGGAGGAGCAGAACCAGCTCCTCGAGCAGATAGCCGGGCTGTCGCGCGACGAGGCCCGGAACCTCCTGCTCTCCAATCTCGAGGAGGAGGCGCGGCTCGAAGCCGGAAGGATCACCAGGAGGATACTCGAGGAGGCCGAGAGAACCGCGGATGACGAGGCGACGCGGGTGCTCACCACGGCCATCCAGAGATGCTCGGCCAACCATGTCGTGGAGAACTGCGTCGCGGTGGTCCAGCTTCCCGGCGAGGAGATGAAGGGCAGGATAATCGGGCGCGAGGGCAGGAACATCAGAGCCTTCGAGACGGCCACGGGCGTCGACGTGATCATCGACGACACACCCGAAGCCATCGTCCTGTCCTGCTTCGATCCGGTGCGGCGCGAGGTCGCACGGCAGTCCATGGAGAAGCTCATCTCGGACGGCAGGATCCATCCCGGGCGCATCGAGGCCGTCGTGGCCAAGATAGAGGCCGAGATGGAGAAGAACATGATGAAGCTCGGCGGGGATCTCTGTCTCGAGGCCAACGTGTCCGGAGTCCACCCGCAGATCGTCAGATACCTCGGCAGGCTCCGATACAGGACCAGCTACGGCCAGAACATGTTCCAGCATTCCCTGGAGGTCGCTCACGTCTGCGGGCTTCTCGCCGCGGAGCTGAGGCTCGACACGGCCATAGCAAGGAGAGTCGGCCTCTTCCACGACATCGGCAAGGCGACCGACCAGGACATGGACGGATCGCACGCACTGGTCGGCATGGAACTGGCCAGGAAGTTCGAGGAGCCCCCGCTGATCTGCAACGCAATCGGCGCCCACCACGAGGAGATGGAACCGGAGTCGCTGTACGCGGTCCTCGTTCAGGCCGCCGACGCGGTGAGCAGCGCAAGACCCGGCGCAAGGCGCGAGAGTCTGGAACTCTACGTGAAGCGGCTCCAGAAGCTCGAGACCATCGCCGATTCCTTCGACGGGGTCAGCAAGTCATATGCAATACAGGCCGGCAGGGAAATCAGGATAGCCGTGAAGCCCGAATCGGTGGACGACGCCGGTTCCGCCGACCTGGCCAGGCTGGTCGCGAGGCGGATCGAATCCGAGGTCGAGTATCCCGGGCAGATCAAGGTCACCGTGATACGCGAGGTCCGGGCCACGGAGACCGCCCGGTGAAGAAGCTCCTCCTTCTCGGAGACATCGTCGGCGCGTCCGGCAGGAGATGCGCGGTCCGGTACATCCGCGAGAACCCGCACGACTTCGTCGTCGTGAACGGCGAGAACTCCGCGGGCGGGATCGGCATAACGCCCCGCGTGGCCGACCAGCTCCTGGATGCCGGCGTGGACGTTATCACCTCGGGCAATCACGTCTGGGCGCACAGGGAGATCTACCCCTATCTCGACTCCTGCGGCGGAAGGCTCCTGCGCCCCGAGAACTGCCCCCCTGGCAACCCCGGGACGGGCTTCGTCACGAGAAGATCCGGAGGGGTGTCGGTAATGGTGCTGAACCTGCAGGGGAGGGTCTTCATGCCCGGAAGCGACTGTCCGTTCAGGGCTGCCGACCGCGTCCTCTCGGGTGGATGCGCCGACATCGTGATCGTGGATTTTCATGCGGAGGCCACCAGCGAGAAGATCGCCCTGGGGCGATACCTCGACGGCAGGGCGACCGTCGTGGCCGGCACCCATACCCATGTCCAGACGGCCGACGCCTCGATCCTCCCCGGAGGCACCGCATACATCACCGACCTGGGGATGTGCGGCTCGTCCTCCGGAGTCATAGGCGTGAATTTCTCCGAGGTCCGGGAGCGGTTCCTGACGGGAAGGCCCGTAAGGCTCTCGGTCAGCGAGGGCGACGACCGGGTCTGCGGGCTGTCGGTGACGCTCGGACCGGACATGAAGCCCTCATCGGTGGAGACCGTGAATGCCCGAATCTGACTTCTCGGAACTGCTGGAATCGATCTCGCGGTCGGCCGAATGGGTCGACGGCGCGCTCCGTCCGTTCCTTGCCGACTACGGCCGGCAGTCCCTTCTTCCTGGAGCGGCCTCGCACTGCCTGGAGGCCGGTGGCAAGAGGATCAGACCCTTCCTGGTAAGGGCCGCGTGCCGGGCGTTCGGCGGAGACGATTCGCGGGCGGTCCATGCCGCCGCAGCCGTCGAGATGGTTCACACATACTCCCTGATACACGACGACCTGCCCGCCATGGACGACGATTCGACCCGGAGGGGCAGGCCCACCCTGCACGTGCTCCACGGAAGCCCGCAGGCCGTCCTCGCGGGAGACTTCCTCCTCAGCGGAGCCTTTACGATTCTGCTGAGAGGGCCGCAGACGCCCTCGATCCTGGGAGCCATGACGCGCCACCTGGCCGAAGCGGCTGGAGCGTCCTTCCTCGTGGGCGGGCAGTTCATGGACATGGCTCCGCCTCCCAAGCCTGACGAGGAATGGGCGCGCAGAATGATAGACGGCAAGACCTCCGCGATGATCCGCGTCTCGCTGGAGCTTGGCGCACTGGCCGGATCGTGTCCTCCCTCCGCCCTTCCTGCGGTGTCCGCCGCCGGCGACCGTCTGGGCCTGCTCTTCCAGATCACTGACGACCTTCTCGACGTGAGCGGTACGGAGGAGGAGATGGGCAAGGCCGTAGGCAAGGATGCCGCCCGCGGGAAGGCCAACCTGGTCACGATCATGGGACTCGATGAGAGCAGGCGGCTGGCCGGGCGCATCTCGGAGGATCTGGATTCGGAGTTTTCCCGGATGCCCGGCGATTGGAGCGAGGTCCGGATGCTGTCGGCCTATCTGCCCGGCAGGAGGAGCTGATGGGCCTGCTGGAAGGAATCCGTTCCCCGGCCGACGTGGCGGCTCTGGACATGGACCGGAGGGTGCTTCTCGCGGAGGAGGTCAGGCGGCGCATCATCGAGGTCGTCTGCCGCAACGGAGGCCATCTCGCGTCCAGCCTCGGCGTGGTGGAACTCACCATAGCGCTCCTCTCCGTCTTCGACCCGCCGACGGACAGGATCGTCTGGGATGTCGGACACCAGAGCTATCCCTACAAGCTGCTCACGGGAAGAGCCGACAGATTCGACACCATCAGGCGGGAGGGAGGGCTGAGCGGCTTCCCGAAGAGGGACGAGAGTCCCTTCGACTCCTTCGGAACCGGTCACAGCTCGACGGCCATAAGCGCAGCCCTCGGTTTCGCCATGGCGAGGGACATGACGGGGTCCGGAGGCAGGGTCGTCGCCGTTGTCGGCGACGGCGCGATGACCGGGGGCATGGCTCTGGAGGGCCTGAACAACCTCGGCCAGACCAGCACCGATCTCACCCTCATACTCAACGACAACGAGATGTCGATATCACCCAACGTCGGGGCGCTCTCCAGGCACCTTGCGAAGATCATCACCGATCCGGTGTACAACCGCGCCAGGGACGAGATCTGGAACCTGCTCGGCCGCTTCCCCAACGTGGGCGAGAGGATGCGCAGGGCGGGACACCTCGCCGGAACCGCTCTGAAGAAGACCCTGATTTCGCGGAAGACGATCTTCGACGATTTCCAGGTCCGCTACATCGGGCCGATCCCCGGGCACGACCTCGCCGTGCTCACCGCCGTTCTCGAGCGCGCATCGAAGCTCCGCGGCCCCGTCCTCATACATGTTGTGACCCGGAAGGGAAAGGGTTACGAGCCGGCGGAGTGCGACTCCACGACCTGGCACGGCATCTCCGGCGGATCGGGCTCCACCCCCGGCAGATCGTTCACCCGGACCTTCTCGGAAGCCATGCTGAGGCTCGGGGAGCGCGATTCCAGGATCGCCGCGGTGACTGCGGCCATGCGCGACGGAACGGGTCTCGCGGATTTCGCGAAGCGTTTCCCGGACAGGTTCTTCGACGTAGGCATAGCCGAGCAGCATGCCGTGACCTTCGCCTGCGGCCTGGCCTTCGGCGGCATGAAGCCGGTGGTCGCGATCTACAGCACGTTCATGCAGAGAGCTCTGGATCAGCTCATACACGACGCGGCCCTGCAGCGCTCCCCGGTCGTGTTCGCACTCGACCGGGCGGGTCTGGTGGGCGAGGACGGCCCGACTCATCACGGAGTGTTCGACATCCCGCTGATTCTTCCCATACCCGGAGTCAGGATGGCCTGCCCGAGGGACTGCGCCATGCTGGACAGGCTGATGGACGAGGCGGTGGCCTTCTCCGAGGGTCCCACCGTAGTCCGTTACCCCCGCGGCGCCGGCCCGGCCGGGCTCCCCGAACCTCCGGATTCGGTGCAGCCCGGGTCCGGTCAGCTCCTGCGCGACGGCACCGACCTCCTGATCGTGGCCTGCGGAGTCATGGCCGGCCCCGCACTGGAGGCCGCGGCCGATCTCGAAGCCGAGGGGAGGAGTGTCGCCGTCTTCGATCCGGTCTGGCTGAAGCCCGCTCCCGAAGCGGAACTCGTCAGTCTCGCCGTCAGGTGCGGAGCCGTCCTGATCGCCGAGGATGGAGCGGCAAGGGGCGGGTTCGGCGAGCATGTCTCCGCCCTGCTCGCGTCCAGGCATCCCGGAATCAGGACGTCCATCGTCGCCGTCCCCGACTCGTTCCAGCCGCATGCCGGAAGGGAAAGGCTGCTCGCATCCGCCGGCCTGGACGGTCCCGGCCTGGCCGCCGCCGCCAGGAGGCTTCTGGCATGAAACCTTCCACCATACTGCTCTATACGGAGACTGCCCGACCTCCGGTCTCCGCGACGCTCGACCTGCTCGCGGAAACCGCCGAACGCTCCGGCCTGCGTCTCGTCGGAACAGGTGAGGAAGCCTCCGGCGACAAGCCGGAGACGACGGTCGGAGTGGTCCTGGGAGGCGACGGCACCATCCTGCGCGGGCTCGACCTCTTCATGGAACGGGGCATACCGTCGTTCGGCATAAACGTCGGCCATCTCGGATACCTGGCCTCCGCCGAACCCGAAGAGATCGGAACCGTGATCCCGCGGGTCGCGGGCGGCGATTTCACGATCGACAGGCTCCCCGTCCTGATCGGCCGCCTGCCCGACGGCAGCGCGGTGAGGGCGTTGAACGACATCTGCGTGAACCGGTCGCTGTCGGGCGGCATACTGCACCTGGAGATCGCATCCGGCGACGAGTCGATAGCAAGGATCGCCGGGGACGGCCTGGTGGTTTCCACGCCGGTAGGCTCCACGGCCTACGCGCTGTCCGCCGGCGGGCCGATCCTGGATCCCCGCCTGCCCGCCATCCTCACGGTTCCCATCTGCGCGCATCACCTCGCAATTAGACCGATCGTATTCCCTCCGGAGTCCGTGCTGTCCGTGAAGGCGGGCTGGATCAGGGGCGACGGTCCCGTGGTCAGCGCCGACGGCCGGCCCGTCTGCACGCTGGATCAGGGCGAGAGGGTCGTGGTGGAGCTTTCCGAGGGACAGTGCCCCGTGATTCGTTTCAAGCCCGGGAACGAATTCTACGAGAGGCTCGGGCGGAAGTTCGGATGGGGGGAGCGGGGCTAGATGCTCTGCAGCCTGCGATTGCGGAACATAGCCACCATAAGCGACACGACGCTCGAGCTGTCCGGCGGGCTGAACGTCCTCACGGGGGAGACGGGCGCGGGCAAGTCCATACTCGTCGACGGGCTGCTCCTGGCGCTCGGCGAGAGGGCGGACCACTCCATCGTCAGGCCGGGCGAGAAGCTCGCGACGGTCGAGGCCCTCTTCCAGGACGGAGGATCGGAGCTGCTCGTCAGGCGGGAGGTATTCGCCTCCGGCAGGAGCCGGATCCTCCTGGACGACGAACTGACCGACCTGGAGACCACAAGGGAGCGGATGGGCGAACTGGTCGATCTGCATACCCAGCGATCGACCCCCGCTCTGCTTTCCAGGCGGGTCCAGCAGGCCTTCCTGGATGCCCGGGCCGGAATCCTGGAGACCGCGTCCGAGGTCAGGGGGTCCTTCAGGAGGCTCGGTCAGATCGATCAGAGAACGGCCGAACTGGAGTCGGAGATCGGAGCTTCGGGCTCCCGTCGCGAACTCCTCGAACACGAGGCCTCCATCCTCGGAAGCCTGTCGCCTTCGCGCGAGGAGTACCTCGATCTGTCCGAGCGCAGGCGCCGTGTTGAGAAGGATCTGAAGCTGAGGGAGTCGCTGTCCATGCTGTCCGACCTGCTCTCGCCGGAGGAGGGCGGTTTCCTGAAGGCTCTTCGAGAGCGCAGGATGGAGCTGGAGAAGGCGCAGGGGCTCGAGGAGATGACCGAGCTGGTCCGCGAGGCCGAGATAGCTATCGAGGAGGCCTCCCGCATCTGTTCCTCCAGGCTGGGGGCCGCCGACGAGTCCTGGAGCGTCGGAGACATGGACGCCAGGCTGGACGAGTATGGTCGTCTCCTGGGCAGGTACGGCGGAGACATCGACAGGCTGATGTCGCGGGTGGGCGAGGTCGCCGCGGAGCTGGGCGGCATGGCGGCGATGGAGGAGGAACTCACGGCTCTCTCTGCGGAGCGTGCGTCGGTCGCTTCGGCGCTTGCGGAAGGCTCCGGGAGGCTCAGCCTGGCCCGTACGGACGCGCGACCAGCATTTGTCGAGGGAGTGACCGCCGAACTCGCCAGACTCGGGATGAAAGGCGCCGTGTTCGACGTCGTCTTCGGCGCGCCTCCGCGTGACAGGTCCGTCACCGTCGAAGGAAGGCCCTGCTGCTCGGACGGGTTCGAGGTTCCGGAATTCAGATTCAGCGCCAATCCCGGAATGCCGCCGGGGCCTCTGCAGTCGGTTCCCAGCGGCGGAGAACTCTCGCGCCTCAGCCTGGCCATCAAGCTCGCCCAGAGCGGACCGGGCGGGGCGACGACCATCTTCGACGAGATCGACAGCGGAGTGGGCGGCACCGTGGCTCATCTCCTCGCCGATTCCCTCGCGAGGGCGTCTAAGGGCCGCCAGTTCGTGGTCATAACGCACCTTGCCCAGATCGCGGCGAGGGCGGACAGGCATCTCTCGGTGGTGAAGGACTCTTCCGGCGGCCTCGCCACGACGAGCGTCGCCCTCCAGGAGGGCGAGGACAGGGTGGCCGAGATCGCCAGGATGCTGGGAGGCGGCGAAGCGGCGGCGGATCACGCCAGAGCCCTGCTCGGGGGATGCCGGGATTGAAGGACCGTTTCCTGACCCTCCCCAACCTGCTCAGCCTCTCGAGGATACCCCTCTCGCTGGCCGCCGCGGCGTTCCTCGTGTCCGGGGATACGCTGCCCATGATCGTCTTCGCCGTTGCGGCGATACTGACGGACTGGCTGGACGGGTTCACAGCCAGGAGGACGGATTCGGTATCACGATGGGGCACGATCCTCGACCCCGCGGCGGACAAGATAGGCTTCGCCGCCTTCGGGGCGGCCCTCGCGGTCTCCGGGAGGATTCCGGTCTGGTTCATCCTGTTCGTCGTGTGCCGTGACGTCCTGATCGCGGCCGGAGGGCTCGCCATAGCCCGGGGCGGTGCCCGGGTGCCCCGGTCGAACGTCTGGGGGAAGGCCTCCACGGTCATCCTCTCGGCCTACATGGTCCGTCAGGCGGTGCACCCGACCTCCTCCACCATCGCGCTAGGCCTGGACGCTCTGGGGCTGGCGGCGCTCGCGGGGCTGGCCGTGAGCACGGCCTCCTATGCCGTGGGGGCTCTTCGGCGATGAAGCTCAAATCCATACGAATCAGCGGATTCAAGTCATTCGCCGACCCTGTGGAACTCAGCTTCCACGACGGCATAACCGGGGTGGTCGGGCCCAACGGTTGCGGCAAGAGCAACATCGCCGACGCGCTGCGATGGGTCCTGGGGAACCAGAATCCCCGCACCCTGAGGGCCGAACGCATGGAGGACGTAATCTTCGCCGGCAGCGCCTCACGGCGGCCCCTCGGCATGGCGGAGGTCCTCATCACCCTGGACAATTCGGACAGGACCATCCCTGTCGACTTCCTCGAAGTCTCCATCGCAAGGAGGCTCTTCAGGTCGGGGGAGAGCGAGTATCTGCTGAACGGCTCGAAATGCAGGCTCATGGACATCACGGACCTTCTCGCCGACTGCGGGCTCGGCAGCAACGGCTACTGGATACTCGAAGCGGAGATGGTCAAGGCGATACTCTCCAGCCGGACGGAGGAGAGGCGCTTCCTGTTCGACGAGGCCGCCGGCATCACCAGGTACAAGCTCCAGAGGCACCGGGCCCAGCTCAAGCTCGACGCCACTTCGGGAGATCTCGACCGCCTGGAGGACATCATCTCCGAGGTGGGGCGCAACGTCGAACAGCTCAGGAAGCAGGCTTCGCTCCTGGCTAAATACGAGAAGGCCACATCCGGTCTGCATGCAATGGAGGCCGAGGCCGCCGGCAGGATCGCCAGGGGGCTGCGGTCCGAACTGGATGCGGAACGCACCCGTCTTTCGGACCTCACGAAGCGCGAGGAGGATCTGACTGCGGCGTCTCTCGCCGCCGCAGCCAGGCTGGCTGACGCCCGGAACGCTCTCGAACTCGCTCAGGCGGAACTCGACCGCAGGCAGTCCGAGGTGTCCGCGCTCGAGAAGAGCCTTTCGGATTCGGATTCCGTGGCTCTGGTCGAGCTGGAGCGGGCTACGGCGGCCAGGTCGAGGAGCGAGGAACTGCTTTCCAGGGCGGAGGAACTCGAGAAGAGGTCATCCGAACTCTCGGCCGGTGCATCCCTTGCCTCCGAGCGTCTCGCCTCGATCTCCGCCACTCTGGAGAAGGCCGGAATCCTCTCCGGGGAGGCTGCGGCCGCCGCTGAGGAGGCCGCGAAGACGCTCGCCTCAGCGGAGAAGGAGCGCGACGGGTCGAAGGATCGGGCGAGGAAGGCCAGGGCCGCTCTGGACGAACAGAGGCGGATTCTGGAGAAGGCGGCCCGCGAGCGGGAGAAGGCGGCGCTCGAAAGGAGTTCGCTCACCGAGGAATCCGCGAGGCTGGCCTCCGAGCGCGATTCGCTCGCAGCGAGGATCGCTGAACTCGAGGCCGAATCGACTTCCGCCTCCGCGGAACTCGAAAAGGCCCGGCTCGACTCGTCGGCGCTCGATTCCGAGCTGGCGTCCGCCGCTGCGTCGCTGGACGAATGCAGGGCGCAGCTCGCGGGCCTCGTCTCGCGGGAGAAGGATATCCGGTCGCAGACAGCCTCGCTCGAGGCGGAGATCGCACGCGAGGCCGCCGGGACTCTCGCGGCGGACATATCCATGACGGAGGGGTACGAGCTGGCGGCAGGCGCCTGTCTGGACGCCTTCGGCCCCGCAAGACCGGCCGCCCGTCCTCTGCCACCCGATCTCGAAGACGGCAGATACGCGACAGGCAGAGGCCTTTCGACCGACACGCCGCCTTCCGGGATGGAGAGGCTGTCCGATTTCCTCGCCGGCGGTCCGGACGAGGCCTTCAGTCTTTTCTCGAGGGTCGCCGTGGCGCAGGACCGCCGCTCGGCCCTCGCAGCCCACGAATCGGGATCGGACTGGACGATCGTGACGAGGGAGGGCGATCTCTTCAGGCCGGACGGCCTGGTGCGGCTGGGTGTCGGAAGCCGCGACCGGGGCCCGCAGGAGCGCAGGGCGGTGCTGGCCTCGCTTCGCAGGAGTTCGTCCGCGATCAGGAAGGAATCCGGGGAGGCCGAAGCGCGCCGCGACACCCTCGAGTCGGCGCGAACGGACCTTTCCGCGAAACGCACCTCCCTTGCCGAAGCCATGCTGACTCTGCAGAAACGCATCTCGTCGGCAGGCGCGGAATCCCGCACCCTGGCGGAGAGGGTCGCCCGCCTGGAGGCGAGAGGCACTGAGGTTTCCGCCTCTCTGGCCGCCCTCGGGGAATCATCCTCGGATTCGCCCGCCGCCGGCGGGCTCGAAGACCTCGAAAAGGCCGAAGCGGAGGCAACCCGCCTGGCCGACGAAGCCGAAACCCTTCTGCTCGAGCGATCCAGGGCCATGGCGACCGCATCTTCGGCCAGGGACAGGGCCGCGCACGAGCTGGAGAAGGCGAAAATGGGCGCCGCCGCAGCGCGGGAGGACATGGAGAGGGACGGCAGGATGTCCCGTGAGCAAGCCGCCGAAGCGGCTTCTCTCCGCTCGCGCGCTCTCGATTCCGGGCGCGAGGCCGATTCCCACTCCGAGGCCGCCTCTTCGGCCCGGAAAGCCTCGGAGTCCATCAGAAACGAGCTTGGCAAGGCATCCGTCAGCCGGCTCGAGTCCGTTTCGCAGCGCTCCACGGCCATGGAGCGGTCCGTCTCCATGCAGAGGGAGGCCGATTCCGCCAGGGATTCGCTCGATGCGGCCAGGACCGCCAGGATGGAGTGCGCCGCCCTTGCCGCCTCCCTGGAAGAGAGGCTCCGTCCCCTCGAGGAGAGGATGGGTCAGGCCGCTCCGTCCGATCCCGCCTTGTCGCGCCTGTCGGACGACGAGCTTTCGGCTCGGATTGCAAGGCTTTCCGCCGAGCGCGAGAAGCTCGGCCCCGTGAACATGCTCGCACGCGCCGAGCACGAGGAGGCGAACGCCAGGCTCACCTTCCTGGAGACGCAGAAGAATGATCTCGTGGAGGCCAGAGCCTCGATAGCCGAGGCCATCGGTGAGATCAACAGGACCGCCGCGGACAGGTTCGACGAGACCTTCGAGCAGGTCAGGCGGAACTTCTCCATGATCTTCCAGAAGTTCTTCGAGGGCGGCGAAGCGCAGCTCGAAGCGCTGCCCGGCGAGGACCCCCTCGAAGGAGGCGTCTCCATCATGGCCAGGCCCCGCGGCAAGACGCTGGAGAGCATATCGGCCCTGTCCGGCGGCGAAAAGTCCATGACCGCCGTCGCGCTGCTGTTCGCCCTCTATCTCGTGAAGCCCGCTCCGTTCTGCGTGCTGGACGAGCTGGACGCCCCTCTGGACGATGCGAACGTGGACAGGTTCATCGACCTCCTGGACGGATTCTCCGAGGATACCCAGTTCATAGTTGTAACCCACAACAGGAGGACCATGGAGGCCGCGAACCGTCTCTACGGTGTCACCATGACGGAGCACGGAGTCTCCGCGCTGGCCTCCGTCAGCCTCGAGAAGGCTTCGGGATGAAGGGCGGCCGTCCGGCGGGCAGGTTTTCGCTTGGTGCGGCCCTCGCCGGACTCTTCGGCCGGGGCGGCTCCTTCAGCGGTGAGGAGGCGGCCGAAAGAGTCGAGGAGGTGCTCCTGGGGAGCGATCTCGGCCCCGGGATCACGTCCTCTCTTCTCGAAAGGGCACGGCGGGAGCGCTGGTTCGGCGATCCTGGGTGGAGGGCCAGGCTCGGCGAGGCGCTGGCCTCGTTTATCCCGCCTCCCTCGAACGACCGCCCCGAAGTCTCTTCCGGTCCCCTTGTCACCCTCCTGGTGGGCACGAACGGCTCGGGGAAGACGACAACGGTCGCCAGGCTGGCCGCGCTGCGTTCGGCATCGGGCGCCAGGGTCCTCATGGCCTGCGCCGACACCTTCAGGGCCGCCGCAGCGGAGCAGATAACCGAGTGGGGGAGCAGGCTGGGGATCGAAGTCTTTACCAGGCCGCACGGGACGGACCCCGGCTCCGTGGCCTACGACTCCATACGGGCCGCGGTGTCGGGAGGATTCGACGAGGTCCTCATGGACACCGCTGGCAGGCTCTCCACCAGACAGGATCTGATGGCGGAGCTGGGCAAGGTCCACAGGGTCTGCTCCAAGGCCCTGCCAGGGGCTCCGCACTCCACCCTGCTCGTCATGGACGCCTCCATCGGACAGAGCGCCCTCCCTCAGGCCAGGAGTTTCACGGAGGCGCTGCCGGTGACCGGCCTGGTCCTCACGAAGCTCGACGGTACTGCGAGAGGCGGCTCGGTGATAGCGGTCGCCGGAGAGCTGGGCCTGCCGGTCGAGTATGTCGGGACGGGCGAGGGGCCCGGCGACATCGAGGAGTTCTCGGTCGGCCGATTCATCGATGCTCTCCTGGATGAGGGATCCTGATGGATACCAGGCTCCGGCTGGAAGCGGTCCGCAAGACCTACGGCAGGACGATCGCCCTGGACGGACTCGACCTCGAGGTGCCGGCCGGAGAGGTCTTCGGGCTGCTCGGACCCAACGGGGCCGGCAAGACGACCGCCCTCAAGACGGTGGCCGGGCTCGTGGTTCCGGACAGCGGTTCCATCACGGTTTCCGGTGTGGATGCCATGGCCTTTCCTGACCGGGCGAGGGAACTCGCGACGTTCGTCCCGGACCAGCCGACCCTGTTCCCGAAGCTCTCGGGCAGGGAATTTCTGAGGTTCATCGCCAGGGCGAGGAGACTGCCCGCCACAGAGGCCGAGGAGAGGATCGTCTTCATGGAGTCTCTCTTCGACATGACAGGCTGGCTCGATATGAGGGCGGAGTCCTACTCCCACGGGATGACCCAGAGGGTGGTCCTCTCGGGAGCCTTCCTCTCCAGGCCCGACCTCTATGTCATAGACGAGCCCCTGGTCGGGCTCGATCCCGCCTCGGCGTCGACGTTCCACAGGATGTGCAGGGCTGCGGCGGACTCCGGCGCCGCCGTCGTTCTATCCACGCACACGCTCCCGATCGCCCTGAAGATGTGCGACAGAGTGGGCATCATCGACAGGGGCCGCCTGATGGCCGACGTGAGGACCGCGGAAATCAGCGGGCCCGATCTGGAGAAGCTGTTCTTCGAACTTACGGGATCGGCTCCGACGGAAGTCGCGGGGTTCTTCGCCGTGACTCCCGGGAAGGCCGAAGCCTAGTCCCGCCAGCCCACGAACATGTACGACAGGTCCTGACCCTCGAATCCCAGGGTCGTCATCGCGATCGAAACGGCGAAGGCGCTGTCGCCCAGAGCCCACACGCTCTCTATTCCGTAGCCAGAGGTATAGCTCCTGTCCCCGGCGAGGTCGTCGTCCTTCATGACGACACGCGTCGTGCCGAGGGAATTGTCCCTGAAGGAGACGGACAGCAGCACGGGAACGAGACCCCAGTACTCCTCCAGTTCGGATCCGGTCACCGCCCTGGTCGAAAGAACGACAGTCCTGTCGCCGATTGCGTATCCGGGCGCAAAGAGGCGGGAGTGGAAGCGTACCGAATCGCCGGGGGCCGACAGGTCGGTAGGCGGATGATGGACGCAGAGAACCCCCGGAAGCCAGACCGACGAAAAGCCGGCCATCGCCTTGCGGGCCTCCATCCGGCACGTCTCCCTCGCCCGTTCCAGATCCTGACGGTCGTCCTCCAGCATTATCCTGCGGCTCCAGACCACCGCGCCGCCTTCGGTCTCCTGCACGGTCACGCTGCTGAACGGGAACCCGCTGCCGTCCTGGACCCCGTATTGCTCCCAGGCGAAGTACCCGCCGTTTTCGGAGAATCCGAGGAACTCCACGGAGGATGCGAAGTTGCCCTCCGCCGCCCCCGCTCCCAGCAGGACCGCGATGAACAGCCGGCCGGCGGACTTCACAGCCAGCCCCTGCGTTTGAACCAGAGAGCCATGCCGAAGCCGATCGCAACCATGGCCGCCAGCACCGCCGGATAGGCCCAGGTCTTCCCGAGTTCGGGCATGTGCTCGAAGTTCATGCCGTAGATGCCCGCAAGGAAGGTCAGGGGCATGAAGATGGTAGCGATTATCGTGAGCACTTTCATCACCTCGTTCATCCTGTTGCTTGTGCTGGACAGATAGGTGTCCAGCATCGAGGAGAGCATCTCGTTGAGTGTCCCGGATGTCTCGATGACCTGGATCGAGTGGTCGTACAGATCCCTCAGGTATGGAGCTGTGCCGCTCGAGAACACCGAGTCGCCGGCTCTGGTGAGGTTCGCGACGAGTTCCCTCATCGGCCAGACGCATCTCCTGAACATGAGCATCTCGTTCCTGAGTCCGTGGATCCTCTCGAGGATGCCCGATCCGTCGCCCTCGAAGATGTCCGCCTCGAGTTCCCCGATCCTGTCCGCCATCCGCTCCAGAGTAGCGAAATATCCGTCTACGACTGCATCCATGAGGGCGTAGAGCAGGTAGTCCGCCTCGAACCTCCGAAGCCTCGAGCCGCTTCGCTTCATCCGCTCTACCACGGCGTCGAAGAGCGGGGTGTCCCCCTCCTCGAGCGAAACGAGCATGCCGGGTTTCAGGAACAGGGCGAGGTGACGGTACTCCGCGGCATCTCCGGAGCCTGGGATGACGGAGTGGCAGGAGACGAACACGCTCGAGTCGTCGATCTCGGATTTTGGCCTGTCGTGGCTGTTGAGGGCGTCCTCCATCCGGAGCGGATGGATGCCGAAGCCTGTGCAGATACTCTCGACGGCCGCCAGGTCGGCGAAGCCTCTAACGCGCAGCCACCGGACGGGCCATGCCGGATCGTTCGCGGCGATCGCTCCGGGTTCGAGCCCCTCGCGGGAATCGTATCCACCCTCGTTCCAGCACAGCAGGGAGATGCGGGTCGCCTCCGGCTCAAGCTCCCCGCTGCTGGCGAGCGTGCCGGGGGAGAGGCCCTGCCTGCCGCCGAAGCCCTTGAGCGACCTCGTCATCCGAACCTCCCTCCATCGGCTCAAGGGCCGTCCACGCCTCCCGTCGGAAGGATACGGCCATCCGGGAGACGGTCGCAAGTGCCGCCACCCCGGGCGGGAGCCCGGAGTGGATCAGGGCTCCGCTCATGCTCGTATATTCCCCCGGATGATCCATGCGGAGACGGCGACGACGCCGGCGCTCGTCGCAGGATATGGAAGGCGGAGCGGAGGAAATCGCCGGTTCCTCCGCCATGACGGATTCCAGGAGGTTGGAATGGACAATAGAGGCATAGTCGATACCTTCGTCGGCATTCTGAAGCTCGAGACCATGCCGGTGGCCGTCTCTCTCGTCACGGATCGGGAAAAACTGCAGCGCAAACCGCTGCCTTTCCCGGTCAACATCTGCCAGCTCATCTCCCTTTCCAGGCATCAGGGCAGGCAGGCCGCAGGCGTCCCGGAGCGGATGGTCTGCGCCATCGGCGCCGCCTGTACCGGACTCATCGAGACCCCTCAGGCCTTCCGGGACGGGACGGCCGCCGTCGGCCGCTACGTCGCCACCCCCGAGGCGGGGGCGGAGTTCTTCCGCAACACGTTCAAGCTGGGGGATTCCGGGGCGAAGTACCAGGCGATCCATACCGTCCCGCTCTCAGATTATCCGGCGGACGCTGCGCCTCCGGACGCGGTGGTCTTCTACTGCAATCCGGCGCAGGTGATGAGGCTCGTCCATGCGGTCCTGTACAGGACGGGGGAAAAGGTCGCGGCGGACACCGTGGCCGAGGCGGCGGTCTGCTCGTCGATCGGCTTCGTGGCCGCGACGGGGAGGCCTGTGATCGGATTCCCCTGCGCGGGCGACAGGAGATTCGGCGGGACACAGAACCACGAGCTGGTCTTCGTGGCTCCCTACGGAATCCTCGAGGGCATGGCCACGGCGCTGGTAGAACTGTCCAAATCGGGTGGAGCCCTGTATCCCGTGCCGCCCAACGTGATGTGGACGCCCCAGATGCCTCCGGCCTACACCATCCCTGCCTCTCCGGACAGGGAAGCCTGATCCTGTGCCGGAAACCGTGATCCGGTGTCAGATACCGTCCCGGATCAGCGCCTCCTCGATGCCCCCGATGTACATCCTGTGGAAGTCGGATGAGGGGTAGAGCGAGAGGGGCGCCTCCTCCAGGAAGCCCTCCGCCGCCATGTCGTGTATGTACAGTTTCCTGGCGGCGAGGACGATGAGGGACTGCTCGAAGGCCACGCACCCCCTCAGGGGTTCGAACGGCGTCAGGCCCGTCTCCGCGGCCTTGTCGCAGTCCCTCCCGGAGTGGCTTCCGCAGAACTCCAGAGCCGGCCTGTGCTCCCCGCCGAAGAAGGAGACGGTGAAGAGTTCGTTCCTGTCCATGAAACCCCTCGTGTGACGCTGGGGTCTCACGAATACGAAGCAGACGTCCCTGTTCCACAGGTGGCCCAGGCCGCCCCAGCTTGCCGTCATCGTGTTCCAGGATTCCGGCGGGCCGGCCGTGACCAGCATCCAGCCGCTTCCTATCCTCTCGAACGGGTCGATCCTGATCTCTCCCGGTACCGCTCTGCGGAATCCCGCCTCCACGGCCTGCCTCATGACCTGCCTCCCTTCTCCGGAGCATCCATCCTTACGATGCGTTCCCAGTCGTCGAAACACCCGCCCGGACGCCCGCTCGTCGTAGATCCCGCCCAGCCCGTATTCCGGACCGGAAACTTCTGGCGCACATTCTCCTCGTTCATCGGCCGCCGTCCCCCGCGGAGTCCTCGAAGCCTTCGAGAGCCCGGGGAAACGGGTTCAGGAAGATCTGGTCATCCAGATATGGAGTCGGGAAGCGGACCATCCATGACTGGATCAGGGCCCTGCATGGCCCCATGGAGGCCCGCCCCGATCCGAATTCCTCCAGGCTGTCGAGGAAGAGCGCCTTTTCGTCCGCAGCGAGCCGCTCCTTGAAGCAAACGAAGGCATGCGTGAGAGAGTCCGCGCAGGGTCCGGTCCTGAGAGGTCCGGCGAGGGCCCGCACCAGACCCCGCCTGTAACGGGGGAGCAGGGCGTCGGGACTTCCTCCCTCGTCCACGATTCCGCCCAGCATCCTCCCCGCCTCACGGTCTGCCGCCGCCAGCAGCAGCCCGGCCGAGGAATGGAAGGAGACGAGGGGAGACGCCGAGCCCGAGGCGCGGCAGGCGTCCTCCGCGGACCGGAGGCGGGCCAGCGTGAAGACCTGGACGAGGAAGCGCTCCCTGAGCCCGGGGTCGATGAGCCCGCCTTCGTCGATCACGGGCCTCCCCTCCATCGCTTCGAGTACCGCCCTTCCGAATAGCCCGGGGCCCCTTCGCAGGATCGCGGAGGAGTCTGCACCGGCATGGATCGCGGTGTCCGAGACGCCGCAGGAGGGGGATCTGGCTTTCAGCACGGCTCCATCGACCGCGCCGAGGTTTCCGGCGCGCTCCCGGCAGAAGGCCTCCATCCGCTCCGTGAGGTCCAGGCCGGAGGACGGCTGGACGAGTCTCACTTCGTCACCCCCCGCGGTCACCAGGCGGATGGGCTGCCGAGGGACGCCCAGGCCGATCTCCATCTCCGGACATGCGGTCACGCAGTCCGCGAAGCGGGACAGGCGCTCCAGGAAGGGCGCGGGGATCGCCGCGCCGTCATATCTGCACCTGTCGAAGCCGAGGCATCTGCTGACGAGTATCAGAGGTCTCGGGTACGACCCTTCACCTCCACGGTCAGATCTCAATGTCCGTCGATCCCGCCCAGGCATGGTAGCCCGTGAAACTGTCGTCCCCGTCGTTGCCGTACGCGAGAACGGCCCTGCAGGGTTCGCCGGGAACCAGCTTCCTGTCGTTGTCGTCTCCGGAATCGAGCGGCATCCGGAAGGTGATCGTGGTCCTCCCGTTCTGCTCCGTGCCCGATATCAGGACGAGGTCGTCCGTTCCGCCCAGGGTGGTGTCCGCCGCATGGGTGGTGAAGCCCGTGCCGAAGTCGTCGCGGATCCGGACTTCCCTTCCGTCCACCCAGCCGATCACGATCTGGGCGTCGTTCATGGCCCCCCCGGAGTGGAAGCCGGCGGCAATCCATCCCGTAGTGGGGGCGCTCATCGTCACGAGGATGGAGTCGCCCTCCGGAGTCCACGAGAGCTGGAAACCGTCATACAGGATGGATTCCGAGCCCCCCGGCAGAGACCCGGGCGCCGTGGCGGCCCCTTCTTCCGCAGCCGTTCCTCCCGGAGCGGGAGAACCGCAGGACAATGTCAGCGCAGCCGCCGCCGCAACGATCGCCTTCCTTCCCATGCCGCCCTCCGATCGGGTTTTCAGATGCCCGGTAATGCAGTAAGATAGCGGGCGGGAGTAACACACGCATCGAGCAGGTGCGCCGCGGACCGGAGGGGCAATGGAACTGAGCACGAAACCGCTCACCGGGATGAGACAGCTCTATCCGGACGAGATGGCCGTCGAGGCTTACATTGTAGGCAGGATCAGGGATGCCGCGCTTGCCTACGGCTTCGAGGAGTACGACGGACCTACGATCGAGCCGGTGGAGCTCTTCCTCGCCAAGTCGGGCGAAGAGCTTGTCTCCGAACAGAGCTATCTCTTCGAGGACAGGGGGGGGAGGCGGGTGGTACTCCGTCCCGAGATGACGCCGAGCCTCGCGCGCATGCTGGCTTCCGCCCCGGAGGTCTCGAGCCCGGTGCGGTGGATGTCCTTCCCGGTCTGCTTCCGCTACGAGAGGCCGCAGCGGGGGCGCGCCAGGGAGTTCAGACAGTTCAACCTGGACGTTCTCGGCTCGGCCGGGGTGATGGGCGACCTCGAGGTCATGCTCGTGCTGGACAGGATAATGAAAAACCTGGGTGCGCCCGACGGCGCCTACCAGATCGGATACTCAAGCAGGGAACTCGCCACTGGAGTCCTGGAGCGGATAGGGATAGCCGGACAGGACGGTCAGAAGGCCCTGGGGGCCATCGACAGGATCGGGAAGATGCAGCCCGACGAATGGACGGCCTACGCGGAGGCCGTCCTCGGTGATCCCGGCAGGGCCGTTCTGCTGGGGAGGTTCGCCTCCGTCCGATCTCTCGACGACCCCTGGATGCGGGAGACGGCTTCGGGGCTCCCGGGCTTCGATTCCATGCTCGAGCTGAGGCGCCTGCTGGAAGCCGCCGGTCTCCGGGCCGCGTCGTTCGATGCATCGATAGTGCGCGGGCTGGATTATTACACGGGAACGGTGTTCGAGCTATCGGACACGGGCGGCGGGAACAGGAGGGCCATCTGCGGAGGCGGCAGATACGACAACCTGGTGGGCCTGTTCGGCGGAAGGCCGATGGCCGGGGTCGGGTTCGGGCTCGGGATACTCACGCTCAGGCTCTTCCTGGAGACATACGGGCTCATTCCGGCCGATCCCGGAGCCGCATCCCGGCCTGATGTCTTCGTCGCGGTGTACTCCTCCGCCGAAGCCGCGACCGCCCTCTCCTGGGCGGAATCCCTGCGTTCCAGCGGGCTCAGGGTGATGATGGAGATCGAGGGCCGCAGCCTTTCGAGGCAGTTCAGGGCTGCAGGGAGATGCGGCGCGAGATTCGTGGTGGTCGCCGGGCCGGACGAGGTCGCATCGAATACCGCGTCGGTGAAGAACATGGAAACCGGAGAGACGACCAGGGTCCAGGCGGCGTCGGTTGCGGAGCATATCCTCTCCGTCCCGGGCTCCCGCCAGGACTCCCGCTGACATCCGCCGGGCCGTCCGGCGCCGTTCCCGGGCCTGGCCCGGAAAACCTCCTGATAACGTGACAGTTCCGGTCATTCCGCCTTGTCGATCGCCCCGCGGCCATTTCCGGCCCGGCCGTCATTTTGTAGAATCGACCCTGAAGGGATTGTTTGAAAACAGGGAGGTGTGACTATGACCGGTGCGGTCTACAGATGTGCCAAGTGCGGAAATATAGTTGAGCTTCTCCATGCCGGAGGGGGGACCATGGGCTGCTGCGGCGAGCCGATGAGCCTGCTCGAGGAGCAGACGGCCGATTCTTCCCTCGAGAAGCATGTGCCGACAGTGGAGAGGGTCGAGGGAGGATACCTCGTCAAGGTCGGGAGCGTTCCCCACCCGATGCTTGAGAATCACTACGTCGAGTGGATCGAACTCTCCGCAGGGGGCCGCAGGTGCAGGAGCTTCCTCGCACCGGGCCAGGCTCCCGAGGCCTTCTTCCCCGGGCCCGAGGTACAGGATGCCGTGGCGCGGGAGTATTGCAACATCCACAGTCTCTGGAAGGGTGTAAAATGATAGGGAAGAAGCTGCTCGACGAATTCAACGCCCAGATCAACGAGGAGGCGTTCTCCGCCTACCTGTATCTCTCGATGTCCGCATGGTTCGAGTCCGTGAACCTCCCCGGGTTCGCCTCCTGGATGGCCGCCCAGAGCCGCGAGGAGAACGACCATGCCATGAAGTTCTTCTCCCACATCTTGGAGAGGGGCGGCAAGGTGAGCCTCGAGGCCATCGCCAGACCGACTCCGGAGTGGAAGACCCCGCTCGAGGCCTTCGAGGCCGCTCTCGCCCACGAGAAGCACATCACCGGCAGGATCAACGGTCTGATGGATCTCGCGATCGCCGAGAAGGACCATGCCTCGGCCAGCTTCCTGAGGTGGTTCGTCGACGAGCAGGTCGAGGAGGAGGCCAGCACGGATGCCGTCGTCCAGAAGCTCCTCCTCACGAAGAACGCTCCGGGCGCCCTCTTCATGATCGACAGGGAACTCGCGGCCAGAAACTGAGGCCGTTGTCCGGATGATCGCAGGGCGGGCCCGGTGAGCCGGGCCCGTCAGTCTGGAGGGACTGATGGCCAGGGTCTACGAAGCGATACCGATAGCGGAGGGATTCTACTGGGTCGGGGCGGTCGACTGGGGTCTGCGCGACTTCCACGGCTATGCGACTCACAGGGGCACCACCTACAACAGCTACCTCATGACCACGCCGTCCGGAAGGAACGTGGTGTTCGACGGCGTGAAGGAACCCTTCGTCGACGTGATGCTCTCGCGGATCGCCTCGGTCGTCGATCCCGCCTCAGTGGACACGGTCGTCTCCAATCACGCGGAGATGGATCATTCCGGAGGCCTTCCCAGGCTCTGCGCCGCTCTCTCCCCGTCGAGGATCCTGGCGTCGCAGGCAGGCGTGAAGAACCTCTCGATGCAGCTCGAGGGCTTCAGTGGCGTGACGGCCGTCGGCGACGGAGAAGTCGTCGATCTGGGCGGCGAGCAGGCTGTTTTCATGGAGACCCGGATGCTCCACTGGCCCGACAGCATGTTCAGCTATCTGCCGTCCAGGAGGATACTGGTCAGCCAGGACGCCTTCGGTATGCACCTCGCGTCGGCCGAGCTGTTCGCGCACCGTGTCGACAGGGCGCTCCTCCGGGAGGAGGCCGGCCGGTACTACGCCAACATCCTCATGCCCTATTCCAGGCTGGTCACGGCGCTCCTGTCGAAGGTCGCCTCGGCCGGGCTGACCCTGGACGTCATCGCTCCCGACCACGGGCCGGTCTGGGTGGAGGGCCGGGAGCCGGGTCCCTCGTTCATCACGGGGCTTTACGCGGAGTGGGCGGCCCAGAAGCCCACCCGCAAGGCGGTCGTCTCCTTCGATACGATGTGGAAGTCCACCGAGACGATGGCCCTGGCGATCGCCGAGGGGCTCGAGGCCGGCGGAGCGACTTCCGTCGTGCTTCCTCTTCACGGAAGCCACCGCAGCGACGTCGCATACGAGCTGCTGGAAGCAGGCGCACTGCTCCTGGGAACCCCGACCATCAACAACAACCTCTTCCCCACCGTGGCCGATCTCGTGGCGTACCTGAGGGGTCTCAGGAGGCAGAACCTGGTCGGGGCGGCCTTCGGCTCCCACGGTTGGAGCGGAGAGGGCGTAAGGCAGCTTTCCGCCGCAATGGCGGAGATGAAGATCGATCTCCTGCACCCGGGCTTGTCCGTACAGTTTCGCCCGGACGGCTCGGCGCTCTCGGCCTGTCGCGAACTGGGTGCGGCGACAGCCGCCAGGCTGGCGGCGGGAGAGGCCTGATCCCGGTTTCCGCCGCACAGGGGGCCGGCCGGCCGGCTGTCTGGGGGTTTCTGGCGATCGGGCTGGCCCTGGTCGCCGGAATGGTTTTCGACGCCGTCCTGCCGGCTGTCGGCGCCGCAGCCTCGGCAATCATCCTCGCAATGATCGCCGGCTCCTCCTTCAGAACCATGCTGGCGGCCCTTTCTCTCCAGATCCTGCTCACGGCGGGCCAGCTCGCATCGATCAAGGCCGCCGTCGGCATGCCCCTGCTGAATCCCGACGAGATTCTGCTCGTCTGGTCGGCCTTCCTCTGGATGATCGCCCTTGCCGACGGGAGGGCCTCCGCCAGGCGCTCCGGCGCGCTCGGGGCTCTGATCGTCGTATTCTCGGCCATCGTCGCGGTTTCCGCGACCCGCGGGGCAGCCGCAGGCTATCCCATGGCCGGCACGATCACGCTGGCGAAGACGATGCTCATGTATCTCGTCTATTTCCCCGCGCTGTGGCTGCTGGGCGACGACCGAAGGATCGAAGTACTCTGGAAGGTGTTGCTGGTCGGTTCGATAGTCGCCGGGATCGTGTTCTTCGTCAAGGGTCTGACGGGATCGGGTGAGGGGGTCCAGTACCTCTATGCCAGCGGCCTCAGGATAGGGTCGAGACAGGCCAACGCCTTCGCCGTCGTGCTGCTGATGCTCCTCGCACGCCTGTGGCTGAGCCCTTCTAGGCCTCCGCTGTCGCTGGCCGTCCCTGTTGCGATGCTGATGGTGGCGTGCCTCGTCATTTCATCGACAAGGGCCCTGTGGGGCGGTGTCGTCTTCGCCGTGGCGGCGGCATGGATGCTCGGTCTGTTCCGCAGGGGAGGAGTGCCGGGCGGCATCGGCAGACACGTCCGCATCCTGACGATCGCGGCCGTGTCGGCGGTGGTCGCGATCACGGCCGTCTCCGCCCTGGGGATCATTTCGACGTCCCAGATGGCGAGCAGGGTGGAGGGGGGAGGCTCCTACTCACTTCCCATAGACATCGGGCTGCTCTCGCGACTGATCTCATGGGCGACGATCCTGGACGGCGCCGGGCCGTCCGAGCTGCTTGCCGGCAGGGGCATCGGCGCGGAGATAACCTATTTCAAGCCCGAGTTCGGAAATGTCTGGACCATGTCGTTCATAGACGGCTCCTTCTGGCAGGTCCTCCTCGACATGGGCCTGATCGGCGTGGCCGGCCTCGGCCTCATCTTCAGCCTGGCGCTGATCCAGTCCGCGCGGCTCTTCCTCACGACTCCCGACATCGAGAGGGCCTCCAGGGCGATGGGGGTGTTCTGTTCGCTGATCCTGCTGCTGGTGGCCTCGATGATGAGCTCCGTGCTGACCAACTACAATTATGTCGCTCTCTGGGCCGTACTTCTGGCCCTGCTGCAGTCCGAAAGGAACAGGGAGGCGGACTCGACCCGGGGCGCAGGCTCCCTTTATGATCAGAGATCGACCGGGCCCGCACGGACCCGCTCCCCTGAAACCCATAATGGAGGCCACGAGTGAAGATCCTCGTCATCAACAGCGGCAGTTCCTCTATCAAGTTCCGTCTCTTCGAGAGCAGCACGGGCGAGACCCTCGCGGGCGGGCTGCTCGAGCGGATCGGCCTTGCCGAAGGGAGGATGGAGTATCGCCGCGGCACGGACGGGAAGATCACGACCGAACGCCCGATCCCTAACCATCAGGCGGGCATCTCCATGGTCCTCGCGAGCCTGACGGACCCTGTCAGCGGCGCGCTCGGGTCACTTTCCGAAATCCAGGCAGTAGGGCACAGGATCGTCCACGGAGGGGAGCGGTTCACCCAGCCGGTCGAGATCACGAACGAGGTCATCTCCGAGATCGAACAGAACAGCTTCATGGCCCCCCTCCACAACCCGGCCAACCTCCTGGGGATAAGGGCCGCCATGGAGATGCTCGAGGGCGTCAGGAACGTCGCCGTGTTCGATACCTCCTTCCATCAGACCATGCCCCCCGTCGCGTATGTCTATCCCCTCACCTGGGACCTCTACAAGGAGAAGGGATTCCGCCGATACGGCTTCCACGGCACCAGCCACCAGTACGTGGCGGAGCGGACCGCAGCCATGCTGGGCCGGCCCCTTTCCGAACTGAACACGATCGTCTGCCATCTCGGCAACGGCAGCAGCATAACCGCGGTGAAGCAGGGCAGAAGCATCGACACGAGCCTGGGCTACGGCACCGTATGCGGCGTGATGATGGGTACCCGCTCGGGCGACGTGGACCCGGCGATCCTGATCGAGCTGATGGAGAACCACGGCATGTCCGCCTCGGAAGTGAAGGATCTCGTCTACAAGAAGAGCGGTCTGCTCGGCATCTCCGGCGTGTCCAGCGACATGAGGGACGTGGAGCGGGCCGCGGAGTCCGGCAACGAAAGAGCGGTGCTGGCTCTGGATCTCTTCGCCGACAAGGTGCGCAAGTACATCGGAGCCTATGCCGTCACGCTCGGATCGGTGGATGCGATAGCCTTCACCGCCGGGGTAGGCGAAAACGGCATTGAGATGCGCGAGATGATCTGCCGGGGCCTGGGCGTGCTCGGGGCCGAGCTGGACCCCGAGGCCAACAACTGCCGCGGACAGGAGAAGATCGTGTCCTCACCGGACAGCCGGGTGAAGCTGCTCGTGGTTCCCACCAACGAGGAGCTGATGATCGCGATGGAGACAGAGAGGATCCTCGGCCGGAGGAACTAGGCCCGGTCGCGCTGTCCTGACCGCGTCTGCCGGACCCTGTATGCGGTCTGTTCCTCGATCAGGTGCCTCGTGTGCGAGGAGGATTCCGCGAGGGACGCCATTATCGTCAGCAGCAGCCCGATGACCACCAGGAAGAGGCCCGCTATCGCGACTCCCTTGAACGGAGTCACCTTGCCCGTGTCGATCCATCTGGCGAAGACGAGAGCCTCCGCAATCAGGCCTGCGGCCGTCATCGCGAGCCCCGGCAGGCCGTAGAACCTCCAGGGCATGTGGTCGTGGGATGCAGAATAGATGGCGCCGGCCGACAGGAAGGCATACCTCACGAGGTTGCCGGAGATGCTCGACCGCCCGTGCTGCCTGACGCCCCTCACGGGCAGGGCGACCTCCCGTATCCTCATCCTCTTCCATGCCAAGTCTATCAGGGTTTCCTGAGTGTAGGTGAATCTGCTGAAGGAGCTGATCCATTCCAGGGCCGCCGGTCCGTAGGCACGGAATCCGCAGGTGGCGTCGTGCACCCGGGAGCCCGTCAGCGCGTTCACCATGGCCGCCACGACGCCGTTTCCGAATCTCCTTATCCAGGGCGTCGATCCCCTGGGTGTTCCAGGCATGAACCTGCTGCACGTCACAAGATCGGCGCTTCCGTCCACCAGCGGGGCGAGGAGACTGGAGATCCCCGCCGGATCGAACTGCCCGTCTCCATCTATCGTGACGAGCGCGTCGTAGCCGCCGTCCCGGGCCGATGCCAGCGCGGTCCTGAAGGCGGCCCCCAGCCCCCTGTTGCGGGCGTGACGGATCACGGAGGCTCCCGCCTCCCTCGCCCTCTCCGCCGTCGCGTCCGAGGATCCGTCGTCTATCACGAGCACGTCGAGGACCGAGACTCCCTCGATCTCCGCGGGTATGCCGGATATCACCCCTCCGACGGTCTTCTCCTCGTTCAGAGCGGGTATCGAGATTAGAACGCGCATCCGTATCCTTTCGACAGGGCGGCGCTCCCGCCGCCACGGAAAGATCGTCCCGGCCGCCCGGCGGGGCAAGCCCGATTCTTGCGGTCGAGCCTGCATGATGTTCTGTTACGGGCATGGACGGTTTTCTACTGTGCCTGCCGGCTCTGGCAGCCCTCGTCGCAGCGTTCTGCGGCCCGGGCGGGCTGCTCCTGCGCGGCGGGTCGTGGCCGGAACGCCTCGGAGCGGGCGCCCTGCTCGTCTCGATGGCCGTATCGGCGGCCGGGTGGCTCTCCGCGCTATCCAGCGCCGTCCTTTGGGCCATTCTCGCAGTTGCGGCGGCTTCCGCAGCCTTCGGTGCGCGTCGGCGGCCGTCTCCCGGCGGGCTCCTCCCAGCGGCGATAGCGCTGCTGATCCTGTTCCCGCTCGCGGCCATGCCGCCAATGGCGAGGGACGCCATGAACCACCACCTCTACCTGCCGAGGCTGTGGCTCGAGGCCGGCGGAATCCACCGGCCCGCATGGTGCCCCTTCTTCTACTACCCGTACATGGTCGAGTCGCTCTATGCGCTCGTGGGCGGCACCTTCGGCTTCAGGGCGTCCAACATGGTCAGCCTCCTGGGCTTCGCAGGATCGATCGGCGCCGCCTGGCATGCAGCCGAACCACACGGGAGGAAGGCATCGCTCCTGGCATCCCTCGTGGTGCTGAGCGTTCCGGAGGCCCTCAGAAACGCCACCTGGGCCTATTCCGACTCCTTCCTGCTCCTCTTCTCGATACTTGCGGCGGGGGAACTCGCGAAGGACCGCTGGAATCCTTCTCTCGCGGCGCTCTGGGCGGCGGCCGCCGGTGCGTGCAAATACAACGGGCTTCCCGTGACGGCCGCCGTGCTCCTGGTCATCGCATGGAGGTTCAGGCGGAGCCCGGTCCGGCTCGCGGCGCCTCTCGCAGTTGCGATGCTCGTCAGCGCCGCCTGGGCTTTGCCGAATGCGATCGAAAGGAGCAATCCGGTTCATCCCCTGATGGGAGGGCTCTTCGGAACAGAGCCCGAGGTCATGCAGAGGACGCAGGAGCTTCTGGCGGGGGCGTCGGCCTATTCGGCGTCTGTGTCGGGCCCTTCGGACCTCGTCATGCTGCCGCTGCGAATGTCGCTCCAGGGCAGATGGGACGATCCCAGACTGTATGACGGAGCCTCCGGCCCGCTTCTTCTGGCTGGGGTTCTGCTCTTCGCCGTGCTCGGGAGAAGGAAGGTGTCCGCGCTTCCGGCCCTGGCCGTGTTCGTCGCGACGGTGCTGCTCAGCGGCAGTGCCGCACGGGTCAGATATCTCTTCGGCGCGATAGGGATGCTCTCGATCCCTGCGGGCGAGGGGCTGTCGAGGGCCATGTCCTCGGGCCGCACGGGGAGAGCGGTCACGCTGGCTGCCACGACGGTATGCCTCATCTGGAGCGGCTCCCGGCTGTTCGATCTCTATGGAGTCGAAAGGCCCTGGGAGGCCCTGGACGACTCCTTCCTGGAGAATCGATTGCCCTACATGTCATTCTATATGGAGGCTGACAGGGTACTTGAGGAGAACGACACAACCCTGTTCGTGAACATGGGGAACAGGGCCTTCTACTGGCCCTCCTGCGCCGTCTTCAACGCCCGCAGATTCCCTCTGGACGTACTCGAGCCGCTCTGGGCGGGCCTCGGAGCCGAAGGTCTGGACTCGATCCTCCGTGCGCGGGGAGTTACGCATGTCGCGGTGGACATGGACATTGCCGATATCAACATCAGCGGAGAACTCACGGAAGAGGAATTTGCGGAATGGAGGGAGTTCGCAGCCCTCTGGATGGAGCCTGTCGTGTCGGAGGGGCCCTATGTCCTCTTCAGGCTGGCGGAATGATTGTTGAAGGTCTCCATGACGCGCCGGAGCAGTTCGCTCTCGTCGGAGATGTTCCGGAGATCCACCGGGATGGAGCTGAGCGCGTCGATGTAGGCCCTTATCACGGCGGCCTTCGTTATCCTCTGACGCCTGTGGTGCCTGTCCCTGTTCTGGGATATGGCCCTTACGATTCTGGTGAGGACTTCCTCCTGATCCTGGCGGACCGGAACCGTGAGCCTGACGCTCGCGGAATCGCCCTCCTCGAAATCGATTATGCTGGAAACGATTCCGGGCTTGGTTCGTGCAGACATACAGACCTCCGGGCCAAACATAAAGGGACGCCCGGGGCCGTCAAGGGATATATGAACTTTCGGAGTTATGAATTTGGGTATTGACGAGATTCGACACTCCTGTTAAACTTCGTTTCAAGTGCGGGAGGGCATTGTGATTCCTATCCGGGCACGTTGCACGGCAGAGGGATCGAGCTGAACGGTGGGAGGCACAGATGGGCTTCGGCGGTTCTATCAAGTCGGCCGTAGGCCTGGACATCGGCAGCCATTCGGTGAAGGTGGTCGAGCTGGTAAGGGCTGGAAAGTCCCTCAAGCTCGCCAGGTTCGCCATTCAGGAACTGGCTCCCGGTACAGTGGCCGATGGCGAGATAGTCAACAGGGAGCTTGTTAACGCCGGTATCAGGGACGCCCTGAGGAACGCCGGCATCAAACCCAAGCTGGTCTTCTCGGCCGTCTCCGGCAGGAGCGTCATCGTAAGGCGCATCCCGATGGAGAAGATGTCCGAGGAGAACGCCCGCCAGGCCATACGCTGGGAGGCCGAGCAGCACATCCCCTTCAGGATCGACGAGGTCAGCATCGACTTCAAGATCATCAACCCGGAGATGGCTCCGGGCCAGATGGAAGTCCTCCTCGTCGCCGCGAAGAAGGAGGCGGTCGACCTCCACAGGGGGCTCCTGCAGTCGTCCGGCGTGAAGCCCGGCGCGATCGAGCTGGAGCAGTTCGCACTGCAGAGAAACTACGAGTACAACTACAGGCCCGGTGCGGACGAGTGCGCGACCATCCTGAACATAGGCGCCGAAGTGACGAACATGGTCGTGGTCAAGGGCGGCCTGCCCAGCTTCAACCGCGATCTCTCCATCGGCGGCAACAGATTCATCGAAGCCCTCCAGAGGTCGATGGGTCTGGACTACGAAACCGCGGAATCCGTACTGAAGGGCGAGCTCCCGGAGGGCACCTCGCAGGACGAGGTGAGGTCTGCGGTCGGCTACGTGATCGAGGAGCTTTCCACCAGCGTACGGCGCTCCTTCATATCGTTCCAGGCCTCCGGGGAGAGCACCAGGATCGACAGGATGTACGTCAGCGGCGGCTGCTCGCTCGTGCCGGGTCTCGTATCGACCCTCAGCGAACAGCACGGCCTGCCCGTCGAACCCCTGGAGACGTTCAGAAGCATATCGGCCGATCCCTCCATGATTCCCGACCAGGACAGGTCCGTGATGAGTGCCCTCCTAGCCGTCAGCATCGGGCTTGCCCTGAGGGCTTTCGAACCCGGCAGGGTCGACGTGAACGTCATGGAGGAGGCCGAGTCCCGCAGGAAGAGGTCCACAGTGCCCGGGGCGGCCGCTTCGTCGCCTTCCGCGGGCGGGGCAATCCTCTCCTACCTGCCGATACTGCTGATCGCCGGCGGGGTGGTGGCCATGGGCATCCACTACGCCGGACTCAAGAAGCATCAGTCCCGGTTGAGGAGCCAGATCACCGAGATCGACAGCGAGATCGCCCAGATGGAGACCCAGGTGAGCCAGCAGAACGAGGCGAATGCGCTGCTGGCCGATCTCGAGGCCAGGCGCGCGGCCATACAGAGCCTGGCTCTGGATCAGAGATTCACGGTCTACGTCATGGAATACCTCTGCAAGGCCCTCTATCCGCAGCAGACCACGATGGCCGAGGAGGCCGACAAGGGCATCTACCTCACCGCCATGGTGATGAACGGCGAGAGCCTCCATCTGACTGGCATCGCAAGAACATGGGGAGACGTGGTCGCCTTCCAGCGCAGGCTGGTCGAGCAGCTTCCGGACGGCCAGACCCCACTGTTCCAGCTCGCCGAGTACGGGCAGACATACACCCTGACGCCAGCAACCAATCCGACCGGCGTATCCGGCGGAGAGATGAGATACCAGTTCGATCTCGAAGTAACCGTCAACAGGGGCTCGCTGACGCCCCTGGTCGGCAACTACTCCGGGATCTGATGGGGGGATCATGAACAGGAACGTTGTACTGACGATGATTGCGGCGCTCGCCGTCCTGTCTGGCTGCGATCCCTTCGGGACCGACGATACCAGCGTATACGTGACGGGCACCGTATGGGAGGACTCGAGCCACACCATTCCGGCCGAGGGTGTCACACTGGTAGTCCACGGGGACTCGGTGAACACGTTCGACTATGCCTCCAACACGAACGCCGACGGGGTGTTCTTCATCGAAGTCCCGGTCTATCCGTCGGCCGGCGAGGAGGGTGTGGGATACACGCTGCCGGGATTCGCAACGATGGGGCTCAGCGCTCACTTCGGCTCGAAGATGTACGTCTACGCCGATTTGAAGAGGACTCCCTTCGTAATCGAATGCGGAGACACACTCACGGTCTGGGATACTGACATCATGACCTGGACAAGCGGACAATGACGGCCCAGGCCAGGCCGGGAGGAGGTTCGAAGTGGCTATAGACCTTCGGGATCCCAAGGTGCTGCGCTTCTTCCTCGGGCTCCTCCTGCTCGTAGCGCTGGTCTACGTCTACTTCAACTTCATAGCGAAGGACACCAGGGAGTCCATCACCTCCCTCGAGGACCAGCTCCGGATGAAGCAGATGGAGTTGAACCAGCTCAGGGCGCAGACCTCGGAAGACATGGCCGTGATGGCCCAGCAGATCGAGATGTACCAGCAGGAGCTGGAGAATCTGGACAGGTTCCTGCCCAGACAGTACAGCCAGGACGACGTGCTCGAGATGCTCACCATGAAGGCCGCCAGCAGCGGCATCCAGATCGTGAACCTGAACCCTCTGCCGATGACCCTGCAGGGTCAGTACGCGGTCTACAGCTGGCAGATCAGGCTCACGGGAAGGTATCACCGGCTCGGCGTCTTCTTCGACCAGCTTACCCAGGAAACGATGATGACGGCGATAACCGATCTCAACATCCAGCAGTTGAAGGCGGCGGAAGGCAAGTTCGACAACATCGAGGCTTCCTTCGTGTTCTCCGCCTACACTCAGCCATAGGGGGTGAAGGACGTGAAGTTCCCTGTGTCCATGGCCGTCCTGATCATCCTCCTGGCCGTCCTCGCCACGGGCTGCGGCCCCGGACCGGATTCTGCCGGCACAACCGTCGCCGCCCCCGGACAGGCGGAGATCGCCGGGAGACCGGCCCCCGTGGGCTGGCTCGAGGTCGTCGTCCCCGGCGGGCCGCCCTCGGTCGTCACGGTGGACGATGACGGAGTCTGGGCCGCCTTCCACGGCGGAGGACTCCTCGAATGCTCCATGGCCGACGGCAGATGGAGCAGCTATGACCTCGGCCCCGCGGCGTCGGCGCCCGTCGAGATGGCGTCGACCCCCGCCGGGGTGATCATACTGAGCGATTCCGCACTGATCGCCTTCGACGGGGAGGAGGCCACAGTCACGCCTCTGCCGGAAGGATTCGATCCGTCCGACCTCGCCCTGGACGAAGGCTACGGCGCGGTCGTTCTCTCCGATGAAGGCTCCCTTGCAATCGCCTGCGCGGATGGCTGGGAGGTGAGATCCCCCGAAGAGCCGATCCCCGGTTCGACGGGGCTCGGCCGCCTCGGCCCGGACTGGGTGTTCTCGGCCGGCGACCGCCTCCTGAGATACGACCCCGAAGTCGATCTCTGGCAGGAGGAGACACTTCCTGCGCCCGGCCCGGTGCTCGTGGCCGGAGGCCGGATCTTCGTGACGGCTGATGGAAGCGTTCTCGCGCGTACCGGCCCGGGCGACTGGGAGCGGGTTTTCAGGGGCAGGCTCTGCGGCGATCTCGCCGTTGCGGGCCACAGGGTGATCGATCCGGCCATGCCTTCCGATGTCGTGGCGGACGCTCTCCCGATCGCACCCACGAGCCTGCGTCGCGCATCGGCCGGGAGCCCGGTATGGGCCGTCGACGAAATGGGCCTGATGGTCTGTGCGGAGATCGGCGCATTCGAGACGAGGCTCTCCAGCTACGACATGGAGAGGATCGAGTGCACCCTCGCCGGCCAGTCCACGGCTTCCCCCGGCGGCTCCGCGGGAGTGACGCCGGTTCTGACCGCGGCCAGCGGCGCCTTCAGAATCTATGAGTCGGTCTCGAGCCGTCCGGACCCGTTCACGGAGTTCCCGGCGCGAAGGCGCGACCTCAGGCGTCCGCTCAGCGAGATATCCATCGAGGAGTTCAGGCTGGTCGGGATAACCATCGACCCGGCCGGAGGCGACCAGGCGATGGTGGAGGACGTGAACGGCGTTCCCTACATCCTGTACGTCAATTCCGAACTCGCCAACAACACCAGGATCGCCGAGATAACCGCAAACGAAGTGATAGTGATCCAGGAAGTAACGGTCGACTACGGGCCGGAGCGCGGAGGAACCGCGTCAATACCCACGATCTACACGATGCGGCTTCACGAAGAGGGTGGTCTGTGATGAGGCAAATGCTGTTTGCTGCCCTGCTGGCGCTGGCACTGCCCGCGTCGGCCTACAGGGTCACCGACATCTCGGTGGAACCCAGCGGTGACAGGACCCAGGTGACGATCTACGCCGACGGTCCGGTCACTTACGAGAAGTTCCTTCTGACCGACCCGATGCGGGTGGTCATCGATCTGAGCAACTCGGTCCATGCTCTTCCCGCCGCCGACTACACGGTGGGAAGGGGCGGAGTGGCCGCTCTCCGCACCAGCCAGTACAAGGCGCCGCCCGACGGGATAGTCAGGGTCATCGTCGACGTTTCAGGCGAACTCCTCAACTACAGCGCCGACGCAAACGGCAACAGCCTGGTCCTGACCATGCAGACGAATCCGTCCGGAACGCCGTTCACCGCCTGGACGGCGTCTAGCACCGAAGTCAGCCGCAGCTTCGCGGGCGGCCAGGTTTCGGCCCTCTCGACTCCGCCCGCCGCGTCGCCGTCCAGCGGAAACGCCGGCTCCACCCAGGGCATAGTCGTGAGCGAACCCTGGGCCCCCTCCGACGACGGCTTCCCCACAGAATGGCGTGGGACGGGCGGCCGCAGAGTCACGATCGACGTGGTGGACGCGGACATCCGTACGGTGCTGAGGTCCATATCCGACGTCAGCGGCTACAACATCATCCTTCCCGAGGGATTCGAGGCCACCATAACGGCCCGTCTCAGGAACGTCGGATGGCGTGACGCCCTCATGGCCATCCTGAACACTCAGAACCTGGTCGCCACCCTCGAGGGCAGCAATGTGCTGCGTCTCGCCAACAGGGAAGCCTTCTACAGCGAGATAGGCACCATGGCCACCAACAGGAGGGATCGTCAGAACCTCCAGGATCTCCAGACCGAGATCTTCGTGATCCGCTACGCGACGGCCGACGACATCAGGAATGCGACCGCCACGGTTCTTTCCAGCCGTGGAGACGTTTCCATCGACTCCAGAACCAACTCCCTGGTCGTTACGGACATCCCCTCGAAGATCAACGAGATCAGCCGGCTGCTGCCGATACTCGACAGCCCCACCGCGCAGGTGATGATCGAAGCCAAGCTGGTGGAGATCGACGCCACGGCCAGCAACGAGCTTGGAATCGACTGGTCGGTGGGCAACCTGAACAGGGTCGATGCTCTTACTCACGCCGGAGCGCAGAGTACCCTGGGCGTGGGCGACCCGTTCGGATCGATAACGTTCGGGACTTCGATGAACCTGTTCGACGTGGAGGCGACGCTGAGCTTCCTCGAAGAGAACAACCGGGCCCACATACTGTCCGAACCGAGGATTGCGATCATCGACAACATGACCGGGTCCGTGCTGTCCGGCAAGCAGGTTCCCCTCACCCTGAAGGATGCGGAAGGGAACACCTATATCCAGATGTTCCAGGTGGGCGTCAGCCTCGAGGTGACTCCCCACATCAACGCCGACAACAACGTGACCCTGGAACTCAAGCCCATCGTCAGCGAGCTTTCAGGAGAGGCTACAGCGAGCTCCCAGCCGATCATCCTCACGCAGGAGGCCAACACCACTCTCATGATCGAGGACGGAGCCACGGCGGTCATCGGCGGCATAATGAGAAGCAAGACATCCGAGGTCGAGCGCAGGATACCCATACTGGGCCACATCCCTCTGCTCGGCCGGCTGCTTTTCACCTACACCTCGGAGACTACGGACAGCACGGAGCTCGTAATCTTCGTAACGCCGCACATAATCAGACCCTACTAGCGGCGGTGCAGCCGCTGTGCTGAGGATAGGGCGGGGAACATGGAAAGGCCGTGTTCTCCGCCCGCCTCGTTCGATAAGACCCTCCTCCGGGCGGACGAGGGCGGCTGTGATAGACATCGCGGGAATGGTCGAGGGAACCCACGTCTGGGATCTGTGCTGCGGCAGCGGAGCCTTCGGGATCGAATGCCTGAGCGCAGGTGCGTCGGGCTGTTCCTTCGTGGACCGCGACAGGGAGGCCGTCGGATTCGTGCAGGCGTCGCTCCGTGAACTGGGTGGAATCTCCAGAGCCGAGTTCCGCACAGCCGACGTGATCGAGTTGGATCTTCGGGCTCTGGTCAGGCCGGGACTGGTCTTCCTCGATCCTCCCTATGCATCTTCCCGTGTCTATGAATGGGCGTTCTCCGTGGACTGGCCCTCCCTGCTCGCCGATGGAGGCATGGTCATGGTGGAGACGCCGACGGGACTACCTGCGCCCCGGGGCTGGACCACCAGACGCTACGGGGAAACCACTCTGGCCTGGCGATGGAAGGCATGAACCTTATGGTTGTGTATCCCGGTACGTTCGATCCCATTACCAACGGTCATATCGACGTGATAGCGAACGCGGCGAGGATATTCGGGAGTCTGAGGATCGCCGTGGTGCAGAACAGTCCGAAGCGGTTGCTCTTCTCCGCGGAGGAGCGCCTCGATCTCGTCCGGAGATCGTTGGACGAAGCCGGGATCGCGCGTGTCGAGGTGGAACTCTTCGACAGTCTCCTGGTCGATTACATGAAGAGGATCGGAGCCGCCGTCTTCGTCAGGGGATTGCGTGCCAATTCCGACTTCGAGTATGAATTTCAGATGCAGCTCATGAACAGAAGGCTCGCTCCGGGCATCTCCGGGATCTATCTGATGCCCGCGGAGCACAACATGTATCTCTCCTCCACCATCGTTAAGGAAATCGCCTACTACGGAGGAGACCTCTCGAACATCGTGCAGCCCTGCGTCGTCGAGGCGCTCATGCGCAGGGGAAGCCGCCAGACTGGGGGAGACAGATGAACTTCTCGAAATCGATATCCGGGTTGCAGCCTTCCGCCACTCTCCAGCTCACTGCCAGAGCCGGCGAGCTTGTGCGGCAGGGGAGGCCCGTCGTATCGCTGTCTGCGGGTCAACCCGACTTCCCGAGCCCCGGAGCCGCGCACGAAGCCGCCGCCAGGGCCATGAAGGAAGGCAGAACGAGATACACCCCGACCGCCGGGATACCCGAGCTGCGTCAGGCCGTCGCGACGAAGACTTCCCAGAGGCGCCGCGCCGAATACCAGCCCGCCGAAGTGGTCGTGAGCTGCGGCGCGAAGCACAGCCTCTCGAACCTGCTGATGGCGGCCGTGAATCCGGGAGACAAGGTTCTGATCCCTCTGCCCTACTGGGTGAGCTACCCCGAGATGGTCAAACTCGCCGGAGGAACGCCGGTGTTCCCTTCGTCGGGGCAACCCCTGATCACTGCGGAAGACGTGCTCGGGGCATCGAGCCGGGGAGCCTGCGGAGTGATACTGAACTCTCCGGGGAATCCCACCGGCTGCGTATATGGCGAGAAGGAGGCCTCCGATCTGGCCGACGCCATCGCTTCGACCGGGATGTGGGTCATCTCCGACGACATCTACGAGGATCTCGTCTACACCGGTTCCCCTTCTCCGCATGTCCTCGACTCGAGGCCCGATCTGAGAAGCAGGACGGCGATAGTCTCGGGAGTGTCGAAGACATTCGCGATGACCGGCTGGAGGATCGGCTGGGCCGTAGCGCCCGTCGAATGGACGAAGCTGGCGACAAGAGTGCAGGAGCACACCACCTCCAATCCCTGTTCCATCTCCCAGTGGGCCTCCCTCGCAGTGATCTCCGGCGCCGCCGAGGCCGAGAGGAAGGCCATGCTCGCCTCCTTCCACGCCAGGAGGGATCTGATCTGCTCGCTTCTGTCCGAGGTTCCCGGGCTAGACTTCCCGAAGCCGGACGGCGCGTTCTACGTCTTCGCCGGGTATCCGAAATCCCTCGGCATCGGAAGCTCCGAACTCTGTGCGCAGCTCCTGGACGAAGCCGACCTGGCCGTGATACCGGGAAGCGCCTTCGGCCGGGAGCATCGTATCAGACTTTCCTTTGCGGCTTCCGAAGCGGATATTAGGACAGGAGTCCAGCGTCTTGCCGCCTTCATCGCGAAGAGGAGTAACCGATGATTGTCGAGTGTCCGAGCTGCGGGAAACGCTATCGGATTCCCGAAGACAAGCTTGGTTCGGGTTCGAAGAAGCTCCGCTGCAGGAACTGCTCGGAGGTCTTCGAGTTTTCGGCCGCCTCGGAAAAGGAGAGCCGTGAGGAGCTTCCCGAGGAGGACGAAACCATGCGCGCCAGGCGGCTTGCCAGGGTTCTCGCCAGCGACATGGTGGTCTACAACAGGGACACGGTCGAGAAGGCCCGGTCCGACGGAAGCCTGCCCGTGCTGCTCAAGGCCGAGATAGACAGATCCTGGCAGCTCTGGAGAACGAGATTCCCCGAACTGAGCGAAACCGGGGTGGAGATCTTCAGGGATGCTCTCAGGGACGTTCTGGCCGGCGGCGGCGAGGATTTCGACGACTGGCGGCCCTGAAGCCCGTCAATCCTCCGAACTCATCTGTTCCCGGACGCATCTGAAGACTATGTGGGCCAGGATCAGGTGGACGTCCTCTATCTGCTGCATGTCCGAGGACGGCACGATTATCGATTCCGAAGCGACGCGGGCCGCCTCTCCTCCGTCGAATCCCGAGAACAGCACGGTCAGGGCGCCTTCCTCGTTGGCGAGCTTCAGGGCGTTCACGACGTTGGGGCTCATCCCGCTGCCCGACAGTCCGATCACCACGTCGCCGGGCTCGACGAGGTTCCTGAGCTGTTCGCCGAAGGTGTTCGTGTAGTCGGTATCGTTGGCCCATGCCGTGAGCAGCGGCACGTTCTCCGCCAGCGAAATGGCCTTCAGGCGCCTTCTTCCGGGCGCTGATGTGCCCTTGGCCAGGTCGCATACGAAATGCGCCGCCGTGGCCGATCCTCCGCCGTTGCCGAAGACCATGACCCGCCGGCCGTTTCTCCATGCCTCGAGGATCGTGTTGGTGACCCTGCGGATGCCCTCGGGCGGTATCCTCATAACCAGGCCGCCTATGCCGTCGAGGTAGGAACGGATCATATCCAGCATTTCATCCTCCGATTGTCTTCAGGTACTTGTCCGAGAGATCAGCCCCCGGCGGTATGCGGGCTCCGGGCAGGACGAGCGCGTTCCTGACCGTCGCTCCCTCTCCGACCGACGCATCCTCGAGAACGGCGCAGTTCTCTATCCTGCACGCCGTCCCGACCACCGCGCCGGCCGCGATCCATGCGAGCCCCGAAATATGCGAATCAGGGGCGACGGTGGCGCATGGGTCGATCACGATGCGTGAGCCTGCCCTGCAGGGCGGGGAGGCCCGGCCGTCCAGGATCTCTCCGCAGAGGAGCAGAAAGTCCGTCGGGGCGGAAACTGTCCTGCAGTATGAGCAGAGACACTCCGAATAGATGCCGGCTCCGGCTTCCAGCATCGCCCTCAGGAAGACGCCCGGCGAGGCCCAAGCCGACGGTGTCGCCGCCTCCGCTGCGCTTTTCCGCAGAAGCCACACTCCGGCGTCGCAGAGATTCGAGTCGGACATGCCGCCGAAACCGCAGACACGGCCGTCGGGCTTCGTGGAAAGCCTGTCGCCCTGGGAGGAGGAGGGATGCGAGACCACCAGCAGGTCGCCTCCCCGGCGGGCCAGTTCGGCCTCGAGCAGCCCCGGATCGAATGCACGGAGTCCGGGCCCGTGAATGAGAAGGAAGGGGTCCGAGAGACCTTCCGGTAGAGGCCGGGGAATCCCGGAAGAGATGATCCTGCCGCCGCGGAGGGCCTTCGAAAGCCATCCTGACTGCGCTTCCACCATGTCTTCGCCTGTAGGAAGTCTTCTCCCGGGGTGGAGAAAGGACGGCTCTGAAGCCCAGCAGGGCAGCAGTATGCAGTCCGTCATGCTCCGGCGGGGGACGCGTAACGGATGAGACCGTTGCCCAGACCGATCCTCCTAGAGATGCCGTAGAGGGCCCGCTGGACACCCATCCTGAAGTATGCGAACCTGAAGGCGACCTCCAGAGGAGAGCCGACGGCGATCCGGGGAGGGGACACCCGCCTCCTGATCTCGCCGTAGTTGCCGGACTGCCTGGCCCTTATACGGAATCCGCCTTTCTCGATCATCGCGTCGAGCGTGCGCGGGCCGAAGAAATACAGGTGCGCGGGAATGGAGTCCGGCCTGATCGAACCCGTCCTGAAGCCTCTGAGGACCGCCTGGAAGACCTCCTCCCAGTGGGTCAGCTCCCAGGGGCACTGTACGACGAGCGTGCCGCCCGGCTTGAGCAGCCGGCTCATGCCGGCGAGGGCGTCGAAGGGCCTGTGGAGGTGTTCGAGTACGTCGAGGAGAAGGATCGCGTCGAATGACGATGCGGCGAGTGGAGCGTCCTCCAGGAGCCCAGTGTGGACGTCGAGTCCGAACCTCTCCCTGGCGAACGCGGAGGCGAGCGGGCTGACCTCGACGCCCTGCACCTCCCACCCGGCGCTTCGGAGATAGTTCAGCAGAAATCCATGGGCACAGCCTACTTCGAGAAGCCTCCTGCCCGTGGTGACGTTTCTCCGGAGATCCCTGTCGCGCCTCTCGAAGAGGGAATAGTACACGTCGCGATACCTGTCGAAGGCCTCGGCGTAGTCACGATAGCCGGTGGTGCCGGCGCTGTAGTACTCCTGTCCGTAAAAGGTGGCCAGCGACGATTCCGGAGGCCTCTCCGAGAGGTACACGAGCCCGCAGACCGAGCATCTGGCGACCGGCCAGGTACTCTGAACGCTGAGAACGGTTCTGCGGCTCGATCCGCAAAGCGCGCAATCGACACTCTCCCTTTCACAGACCTGATGTCCCGGATTCATGGCTGCAACGTGTATCCGGCGGGCTTCCGGGTCAACCCCTTGACAAGACCCGTGCAATGGTTGACACTCAGGGTTGCGGGCAGGGTTTTCCATCGGATAATAGTATGCCCGGCAATGTAATAGCCCGATCGGCTTGACAAGCCGTGGCTCTTGACGAATGTTGGCGTCTCCAGTAAACGAAACAGACCCCGGAATATCGGCTGGAACGCGAAGAGATCGTGAAGAGATCGTGTGGTGCGCGCCGCGTCCGCATCCACGCAGGAACCACGGATCGGGGCCGGGGTTATAGGCCGGGAGAACGCCGGGAGAATACGGTCATTCGGAAGGAAGGTAGTTCTTGGCAACCAGAAGGACCGAAGGCAGGTCGCTCGAGCTGTATCTCCGCGAAATCGGATGCAAGGAAACCCTTACCTCGGATCAGGAGGCCGACCTGGCCAGGCGGATAAGGGCCGGCGAGCAGGCCGCCCTCAACATGCTCACCGAAGCCAACCTCAGGTTCGTGGTCAGCATCGCGAAGCAGTACGCCAACCAGGGCGTCGCCCTCGAGGATCTCATCAATGAAGGCAACGTGGGCCTCATCAGGGCCGCCAAGGGCTTCGACGAGACGAAGGGGTGCCGCTTCATCACATACGCGGTCTGGTGGATCAGACAGGCCATCCTCCAGGCGCTGGCCGAGCAGTCGAGGATCGTCCGGCTCCCGTTGAACAGGGTCGGCGAACTCTACAAGATGGGCCGCGCCACCCGCGAACTCGGCCACACCCTCGGCCGCGACCCCACCACCGACGAGATCGCACGGGAACTAGACGTCTCCCGCGAGGAGGTCGAGGGCATGATGTCGATCCACAGCACGCACCTCTCCCTCGACAGCCCCGTGTACGAAGGCAGCGACAAGACCTTCCAGGAGATGATAGCGAGCGACAACCAGATCTCTCCCGACGAGGCCGTGGTGCACGAGGCCATGAAGAAGAGCGTCGACCAGATGCTCGAGATCCTCGATCACCGTGAGAAGACGATCATATGCCTCTTCTTCGGCATCGGAACGGACCGCAGGCACACCCTCGCCGAGATCGGCAGAACAATGGGCATCAGCCGCGAGAGGGTCCGCCAGCTCAAGAACAGGGCCATCAGCAAACTGTACGAGTCCGCCGACGGCAACACGCTCCTGCTTTTCCTGGGCTGATCCGTAAGAACCCGGGGCGCGTCGCATGCGGCTTGGCACGATACACTGGGTTCCCCGGAAATCGGGCAGGGGGAGGCCGGTCGCGCTCACGAGGCTGCGTCTCCAGCTAGCCGGCCTTGCTGTCTCCCTCGCCATCTCCGCTCTGATCGGAGCCGCCTTCCTTCTCGGCAGGGAGGCCGGGAAGCGCCACAGGTTGACGGGCATCGGCAGAACCGAGGCCGTGCTCGAGGGCGAGATCTACCAGCTCAACGCGAGGGTGGACGAACTCTCGGCACGGCTTGTGGACATCGCCGAGCGCGAGGAGAGGATAATGCTCGCAGGCGCCGGCCTGAATATCGACTTCTCCTCCCTGATGCCGGGTGAATCCGACCCCGGAGCCTCCCCGGGGTCGAATCTCTTCCGCTACATCGACGACATCGACCTCAGGCTCCTTCTGGCCGAGAGGCTGGCCGAAGCCGAACTTGAAGCCTACGATTCCCTCGCAGGGCATTTCCTCGGCATCACCGAGGAGCTGCGCCGGATTCCCTCGATCTGGCCGGCCGAGGGATACTACGTGAGCGACTTCGGCACCCGGATCGACCCCTTCACGGGTGCGGTCAGGCAGCACCAGGGCATCGACATCGCGGAGCGCACCGGCACGCCGATCTACTCCCCGGCCGACGGGGTGGTCACCTTCTGCGGCTGGACGTCCGGATACGGGCTCGAGGTCATCGTCCGCCATACCTCCAGGATCTCCACCCGTTTCGCGCACTGCTCCTCCGTCTGCGTCACCGTGGGCCAGTCCGTCAGGCGGGGCGACCTGCTGTCCCGGATGGGGATGACCGGGCGCGCGGTCGGCCCTCACCTCCACTATGAAGTCCTCTGCGACGGCGTCCAGGTAGATCCCGACAATTTCATAATACGCTCGGGTTCCGGCCGGTCGGTGTTCTGACCCGTGCGCCCCGGCTTCGATGCCAGGCTGTGGGACTCCTATGCACCCTTCTTCGATGCCGAGGAAGGAACCGTATTCCCCGTCGACGAGGCGGAGCTGCTCTTCTATGGAAGGATGCGCAGGCGCCTGCGGGGCAGGGCGCTCGAGATAGGGGCCGGATGCGGCAGGCTCGCGCGGTCTCTTTTCCTGTCCCCCGAGCATCTGACCGTAGCCCTCGAGCCTTCCCGGGGCATGCTGTCCAGATGGGTGAGTGAGGACGCCTCCATGGCCTCCCGGATAAGGGCGCTCGGCCAGGAGATGCCCTTCCCGGACAACTCGTTCATGCTCGCCGCCTTTCCCTACAACGGCATGCACTGCATACTCGACCCGGCCGGGCGCTCCGCGCTCCTGCGCGAGGCTGCAAGGGTGCTCGAACCGGAAGGCAGGGTTCTTCTCGAGACTTGCCCCCTCTTCGCCGCCAGGCCGGAGGACACCGATTCCGTGCGATACGACTTCTTCGACGGCAGACTGAGGCTCCGCCTCGAGGAGACGGTCCGGAAGGATCTCCGCAGGGGGTCCATAACCTTCTTCATGAAATACACGATAGGCTCTGCGGGAGTATCCGAGCTGGCGCTCGAACTCGCCCTCATTCCACCCGGCCTCCTCCTCGCCGAGATCGAAGAAGCCGGTCTCTCCGTGGAGGAGATCTGGGGCGACTACGACTTTTCGCCCTTCGATGCGGAGGCCTCCCCCCGGATGCTGACCCTGGCATCGAGAAAGGACGCGGGATGACACCCCTCCTCTGCGCCCTGATCCTTGGCGTGATCGATCCAAGAACCCCCTCGATCTCTCCCGGTGGCGGAGCTGCCCACCGACTTCGACCGCGGGATAGACAGGCAGCTCGAGGCGGCGGTGGAGGCCGTCATGGGGCGGATCTGAGCATATTCGTCACCCGGCGCCCATCCGGAACCTTATGTTACACGAAACAGTGCGAAACCTGCGGATGATCCGGAATCCAACCAGAAAGGCGAGGAAATGAGACGCACGATCCTTGTGATGCCCGGAGACGGCATCGGAGCCGCAGTCATGAAGGAGGCCCTGAAGGTTCTGGACGCTTCGGGCTTCGAGGCCGACTACGTCCACGGGGACATCGGCTGGGAGTTCTGGAAGACCGAGGGCAACGCCCTCCCCGCCAGGACCATCGAACTCCTCGAAAAGCACGGCGTAGCGCTCTTCGGAGCCATAACATCCAAGCCCAAGTCCGCCGCCGATGCCGAGCTGTCGCCCGCTCTGAAGGACAAGGGATGCGTCTACTACAGCCCGATCGTCACGATGAGACAGCACTTCGGCCTGGACATCTGCAAGCGGCCCTGCCGGTCGTTTATCGGGAACCCGCTCAACTTCGTCCGGAGGGGGCCCGGCGGAACCATCGAGGAACCCGCTATCGACGCCATGATCTTCAGACAGAACACGGAAGGCCTGTACGGCGGCGTGGAGTGGACCAACCCGCCCGACCAGGTCTACGACGCACTCATGACGCATCCCAAGTTCCGGTCGAACTTCTCCTGGTGCCCCAGGCCCGACCTGGCCGTATCGACCCGTATCTTCACCAGGAAGTACACGACGAGGATAGTCCGCGAGGCCTTCGAGTATGCGAAGGCTAAGGGCATCGAGACCCTGCATGTCTGCGAAAAGCCCAACGTGATCCGCGAGACCTCCGGCATGATGCTCAAAACCGCCCAGGACATGGCAAAGGCTGACTATCCCGGCATCAGAGTGGCCGACGTGAACATAGACGCCATGATGATGTGGCTCACCAAGAACCCGGAGGACTACAGGGTCATCGTCTCGGGCAACATGTTCGGGGACATCGTTTCGGACGGATTCGCCGGGCTCGTGGGAGGCCTCGGCTTCGCCTGCAGCGCCAACATCGGCGAGAAGGTCGCTGTCTTCGAGCCCACCCACGGGTCGGCCCCCAAGTACGCCGACTATCCCGAATCGATCGTCAATCCCATCGCGATGATCCTCTCGTCGGCGATGATGCTCGATCACATCGGCGAAAGCGCCCGTGCGGGCAGGATCATGGACGCCGTGAAGCTGGTCGTCTCCGAGGGCAGGGTGAAGACCTACGACATGCTCAAGCTCCGCGGCTGTCCGGAGGTGCTGAAGCAGGGTGCCGCGAGCACCGCCGGAATGGGCGATGCGGTCGTGGAGGCACTCGGGAGGGTCGGGAAGTGAGAGCGAAAGTAGAATCACTGTTCAGGAAGCAGCTCGACAGGATCACGGACCCCGGGCTCCGCAAGGCGGCCGTGGACGTGTGGGTCGATGCCGCGACGGGCGGCGGGTGGTCTCCCGAGGATCTCGAGCAGATCCCCTTCACTCTCCTGGCGAACAGCCACGGCATCAACCTGATCCAGCACACCAGGGCCGTCACGGAGGGTGCGCTCGCACTGGCCGCCGCGATGCAGGGCGAGATGCCGCTGCCCTATTCCATCAACATGGACTGGCTGGTCGTGGGCGGTCTCCTGCACGACGTGGGCAAGCTGCTCGAATACGAACGCGTCGACGGCGTCATCAGGAAGAGCAGGAACGGCGCCTGTCTCCGGCATCCCGTCTCCGGTTCGATAGCGGCGGGGAAGGCGGGCCTCCCTCCCGAGATCATCAACATGATCGCCTGCCACGCCAGAGAGGGGGACGGGGCGCCGAAGAGGATCGAAACCGTCCTGATCCACCAGGCGGACTTCGCCACGTTCGACCCGCTGCAGATGATGGACAAGGGGCTTCTGATCGACTGACGGTGGAATGAGCCGGGCGTCAGGTGGCGGCGGGCTTTCGATCCCTCCCGGCCTGGCGCCCGGAACCGTCGTCTGCCGGCGGTTTCCGCCGCATTGAGCGTCCCGGCCCGCCTACGGCGTTGATGACCGCCGCGGGGGTTACGCCAAAGGCTCTCGCCACCTCCGAGTAGTTCATGCCCCAGCGGGCTCTGCATTCGCGGAAGGCTTCGTGCCGCAGCGCCTGCTGCTCGCGCCCCCTGGGATTCACCAGTCTGGATCGATGCACCCGGTATTCGCGGGCCAGTATCGCCGCTGGATCGGCGGGGACGAACCTCTCCGCCGGCGGGGCCGGTCCGGGGGACTGCCTGATCTCGAATCCGCTCCAGTCCGGCTCGGGTTCATCGGGATCGGGTACGGGGTCGAAGCCGGACGTCAGACCGGCGAGAGCAGGGGAGATCGAAAGCCCGGCGCGCCCGCGAGGCTTCGTCTGTCTCAGGCTGGTCCACTTCCATGCCTCCGCGAAGAGAACCGGGCCGTCCCTGGCGGGCAGCGAGTGGATGAAGCGGATTACTCCCGGGAGTGCGGAGGCGTCCGTGAAGGCGCGGCTGGAGTATCTCTCGCCCCCGTACAGGCCGACCCCGGAACCCCTGACGTCAGTCCGGATTCTGGAATACCTGCCCAGCAGAAGGCGCATGAACCTCTTCAGGTCGTCGCCCCCCGCCCGCAGCAGCATGCAGCATGAATCGGGCAGCAGGCACCATGCGAGCAGTCCGATTCTAGATTCATCCAGAAGTGCGCCGGCCAGCGCCGAAAAAGCCTCGAAATCGTCTGCGTCCCTGAAGAGGAGCAGCCCCGGGCCCGCCCTGGCCGAGACCAGGTAGAATCCGTTCTCCAGGATGACTCTGGCTCTTCTCGGCATGATCCTCCCGGAGTGGGGGTTACGATCCTGCCGCACCGTCCGGTTCCGCCTGGAATATCCCCGGCGGTGCGGCGGAAGACAACACCGCGCAGGCACGATCATTGACCCGCCCCGCCGGGAACTCTATAAAGCCGGCAATGTTTACCTTTTCTGTAACTGCAGTCCACCTCGAGTGTCAGGAGGCTCGTATGATCCGTTCGGCTCTGTTGCTGATTCTGGCTGTGTCGGTTGCCGGCGCAGGGGTAGTCTACAAGACCCCCGTCGACGTAGAGCCGGCGGTCTACATGGGCGTCGACGGCTCCGACGTGCTGGTCGGGTTCAATCTCCAGGCCCTCGTCGAGACGGGCGTGTTCGTCGACGGGTTCGGCGCCGCGAGCGAATTCCGCATCCCCGGAGCGGGCTTCGTAGGCATCGACGGTTCTCCCGATCTCCCCGCGTACCGATGCATGGTTCTCGTAGGGAATACCGGCGATTACAGGCTCGAGGTCGTCTCCGAGGAGACGAGCGTTCTGGGCCTCTTCGACATAGCAGCCCGCCAGCCTTCTCCGACAAGGGACGGGACTACGTTCCCCTACCGTCAGAACCCGGAGGTCTACGGGAACTCCGCCTTCTTCCCCGGCGAGGCTGTCACTCTCGAATCCATCAGTATCCTGCGCGACCTCAGAGTGGCGTGGGTGCGCTTCAACCCCGTCCGGTACAACCCGGTCACCGGTGAAACCATCATCACGACCGAGGCCTCGGTAAGGCTGGTCGCCACAGGGTCGCCCGGCGAAAACGAACTGGTGCGCGCCGTTTCGGGCATCACACCGGAATTCCTCCCGTTCTATGAGGAGGTTCTGGGCTTCGACCCCACCGGCATGAACACCATCGATGGAAGCTATCTCGTCATCGGCACCGAGGCCAGCATAGCGCTCTGCCAGGATCTGATCGACTGGAAGGCGGAGAAGGGCTACGACATCCAGTACGGCATAGTTCCCACCATCGGCAACACCTCCGGGGCCATCGACGCCTGGATCGAGAACGCCTTCAACACCTGGCCGAACCCGCCCCTGTACCTCCTCATCTGCGGCAGCAACACCTCGGTCCCGGCGCCGATGTCCGGCAGCACCGCCCACGACAACCTCTACGGCGTGATCGGAACCTCCACCAGCGTACCGTCGATCCACCTCGGGAGGATCTGCAACCAGGACACGGACGACCTGGCTTATCAGACCTGGAAGATCCGCACCTACGAGTCCGATCCCTACATGCCGGCCGTGAGCTGGTTCCAGAACGCCATAAGCATAGGTTCCACCGACTTCCAGGATCCGGCCCACAGTTGGGAGTACGCCCAGATCTTCATGGCCTCCGGCATGAGCGTCGACTACTTCTGCTCCCAGGGCGGAATGTCGCCTACGATCTCGGGAATCTCCGCAAGCGTGAACGCCGGTGCCGCTCTCATCAGCTACATCGGCCACGGCGACGTCCAGTACTGGGTCACGTCCGGGTTCTCCAACACGGACGTGGCCGCCCTCACGAACGGCAAAATGCTGCCCTGGATCAACTCCATCGCCTGCTACAACTGTGCCTACATCGATAATTACTGCTTCGGCGAGGCCTGGATGAACGAGGGTTCGGTGACCGCACCGAAGGGCGCGGTCGGATTCATGGGCGCCACGACCTCCAGCCCCGTCGGCCAGACCGACTCGCTGGCCGAGTACACCTTCCGTGGCTACTTCGAGGATGAGATCTGGCACATGGGCGCCGCCGTCGACTACGGCAAGCTCAAGGTGGAGCAGTTCTACGGCTTCGGAGGCGCCCAGTCCAACAACAACATGCACCTCGTCTTCGGCTGCCCCGAGACGGACATCTTCTGCACCACTTCGCCCCTGCCGGCCCTTACCGCCTCCCACTCGGAGTACATTCATGCCCCCGGCAGCTTCACCGTGACGGTTACGAGCGCCGGCTCCCCACTCCAGGGCGTGCTCGTCGGCGCCGCTCAGGACGGCACGTATCTGGACGGCGCCTACACCGATGCATCCGGCGTCGCCACTCTGACCGTCCCCACGCCGCCTTCCCCCGTGAACCCGGTCACCATCACGGCGACGTATCACAACAGGGTTCCCTATCGCGGCTCGGCCAATCCCATCACGGGAATAGAAGGCGGCGACACGGGTTCGATCGAACCCTTCTGGATGGGTTCGCCGGCCCCGAACCCGTTCTCGTCCTCGACCTCGATACCATTCGGGCTCTCCGAGGCCGGTCCGGTGAGGATAGAGATATTCGACATGGCCGGGAGGATCGTTCGCACTCTGTTCTCCGGAGACTCGACGGGCGGTTCCCATTCGGTCTCCTGGAACGGAGATGACGGCGACGGCGTGCCTCTCGCCGGCGGTATCTACCTGATTCGCATCCAGAGCGGCGGCGTCTCCGCCACTCGCCCCTGCGTGCTGCTCAGATAGGGACGGTATCGATAGCGGGGCCGCCTGTAGGCGGCCCCGCGCCCGGCTTTCGTCCCCATGCTCCGGAACCGTGTTCCCTCCCTCGCTTCTTGACGGAAGAACGGGGCCGGCGTAGATTTTGCGAGCTTTTGCGATAGTTCGGTTTTCAATGTCGATGGCCGCCGGTGGCGGCCCGGAGGTCGTTGCAGTGTCGACTTACAGAGGCCCGAGACTGAGAAAGGTCAGATCACTCGGAGTCAGTCTTCCGGGATTGACCCACAAGGCGGTAAAGAAGCGCACCTCCCCGCCGGGAGAGGCCGGCGGCCAGCATCGCAGACGCCGCGTTTCCGTCTACAGGATGCAGCTCGCCGAGAAGCAGAAGATCCGCTACAACTACGGCCTTTCCGAGAAGCAGCTCGGTGCCTATTACAATCAGGCGTCCAGACTTCCGGGTGAGACCGGCGTGAATCTGCTGCAGCTCGTGGAGCGGAGGCTCGACAACGTCGTGGCGCGCGCCGGGTTCGCCAGCACCATTCCGGCTGCCCGCCAGCTCGTCTCCCACGGTCACATAACCGTCAACGGCCGCAAGGTGGACATAGCCTCGTACCAGGTCGGAGTCGGCGACATCATCTCGCTCAAGGAGTCAAGCAGGGATCTCAAGGTGGTAGTGGACAACATCGCCCAAGGCCGCGGCATCGGTGTCCCGGCATACCTCGAGGTCGATCCGAAGGCTCGGAAGGCATCGATGAAGTCGCTGCCCGCCCGTGAGGACATCACGCTCGAAGTGCAGGAGCGGATGGTCGTCGAGTTCTACTCGAAATAATCCGCTTTTCGTTTTCGCATGAAGAGGGGCGCCCCACCGCGCCCCTCCCCTATCAGATCGTTTTTACAATCTGGACCAAACTCCTTTCGACATGACTTAACGCGTTACTGTATAACGAAATAGCATATTGCTTAATGCCGGGACGACTGACTCATTTCTACGATATATTTACGCATAGAAAAGCCATCACCTCCGAATGCTATACGAAACATGACAAGATATAATACCATCACTGACGTGTTCTACGGGCTGACAGCTTTATGGAAATAGTACAGTATAACATGATATGATTACAAAGTGCGCGAATTTGGTCCAGATTTTAAAAGCGATCTGATAGGGGAGGGGCTGATATGATTCGGGGATATGCGGCTCCCAGGCTGGTCGAAAATCTCGATGAGTGCTGCTTCTATCACACCATGGACCTTCCCGGGGTTGGAACGGTCCATGGCCCCTGGGATCTCCGGCGCGGTGTCGACGACTACCTGGGCCACATCGATCTCCGGGGGAGGACCGTGCTCGAGCCCGGTCCGGCGAGCGGCTTCTTCACCTTCGAGATGGAGAGGCGCGGGGCGGAGGTCACCGCATACGACCTCTCGGAGGAGCAGGAGTGGGACATCATCCCCTACGCCGGCCGCGACGCCTCCATCGAACTCGGCGAGATGCGCGCGCAGATGAGGCGGATCAACAACTCGTTCTGGTTCTGTCACAGGCTCCTGGGTTCGAAGGCGAGGATGGTCCACGGCCATGTCTATGAAATGCCCGATGATATCGGCACCTTCGACGTCTGTCTGCTGGGCAGCATCCTGCTGCATCTCAGGGATCCGTTCCTCGCGATGCAGAAGTGCCTTTCGCATACCCGGGAGACGGTCGTCGTAACGGACATGCTGCCGAGGTCGGATCTGCTGCCCGCGAACGCGCTGCGGAGGCTCGTTCCCGGCGTGTTCAGGCAGCCGTCGATCGGTTTCGCCCCGGACGGGGAGCTGATGCGCCCCACCGATACATGGTGGAAGCTCCACCCCGAAGTTGTCATCCGAATGCTCGGAGTGCTCGGCTTCGGCAACGCCAGGGTCACATACCACAGGCAGCCCTACCGTGGGCGCAGGCTGCGCCTCTTCACCGTCGTCGCGAACAGGGTCAGGGGATGACCCGGCTGCGGAATCCCAGGCGATGGATGAGGGGCGCGGCTCCCGGCGCACAGCCGGGAGCCGCTCAGGGAAATCAGATCAGCTTCGAGAGGTTGTCGGCGAGCATCCTGGAATAGTCGTCCCTCGGGAACGACGAGCGCAGCGCCCGCGCGGCCAGTTCGAGGGACTCCTGCAGAGGCAGGGTGTACCTCATGGTCATGAACCTGCTCCTGTAGGCCTCCACCTCGTCTGACACGTCGGCCTTGTCCCTTATGCAGCGCGCCATCATCGACGCCACGGGTTCGAAGTCGTCCTCGTTCATCCCGAACCGCGTCATCTCGGATACGCCGGTGCGGAGGCCGCTGGATACGAGGAACGTCTCGTCGTCGGGGAGGGCCTGGTAGTTAACTATGATGCCGTTCTCCTCGAGCCTCCTTGCAATTTCCGCGCCGTCTCCGAACTCGCTCACCCTCAGCACCACCTGGTGGGTCATCGTGTAGCCGTCGGAGGGGTCTCCCTCGACCCTGAGGCCGTTTGCGGCGAGATGTCTTGCAAAGGCCCTGGCGTTCTTCAGCACCTGGGTCTGGTACTCCTCCTTGAACTCGTTCATCTCGTGGGTCGCCACGAGAAGGCCGAGAAGGGTGGCCAGGTGGTGGTTGCTGGTGCTGCCGGGGAAGGCCCTGCTCCGGATGTCGAGCCACAGCTTGCGGAACGGGCTCGACTTGTCCATCCTGCTGGCGATCACGCCTCGCTGCGGCCCGAAGAAGGTCTTGTGCGTGGAGCCCGTCACCAGGTCCGCCCCTTCCTCGAGGGGGGCCTGGAAAGCGCCGTAGAGGCCCAGTACATGGGCCATGTCATACATTATCACGGGTCTGGGATGCATGTCCTCCACGATCTCCGCGACCATGCTGACGGGTTCCGGGTACAGGAACATGCTCTTGCCGAACACGATCAGCTCGGGCTTGCTGTCATCGATCAGCCCGGCGAGCCTGTCCGTGTCGATCCTGTACATGTTGTCCGCGCGGACGGGGAAGTTGATGCAGTTCTCCTCGCCGGTGGCCGGATTGATGTCAACGAAGTTGAACAGCGCGCCCATAGGCTGGCTGGACAGATGTCCGCCCTTGCCCAGGTCGTTGTTCATCACGGCGCGGAGCTTCCTGAAGACCCCGGGTGCCGAGTCCCTGTTTACGAAGCGGGTCACGGCCTTGAAGACGATCTCGTTCGCCATCTGGCCGCTGACGGGCCTCAGTTCGGCCTCGGTCGCCCCGAAGTATTCGCACAGGGCTTCCTGCGCCTCGATCTCAACATCCCTGATGAAGTCCGTGCCCTGGTAGAAGTAGACCTCGCGGTTCTTCATCGACCTGTGCTCGGCATACCGCCCGGCGGGGTCGCACAGCTCGCATATCTTGACGATGGGGCTCGGAGTGTTCTCAGATGGGATCAGGTTGATGCAGCGCCTCTGCCTCCATGTGTTGTTACCCTCGATACGGTCGAAAAGGCTGCCGATCCTGTCCTCGAAGCCTGACATCTGTCCTTCCTTCCTTCTTTCCCTCGCTGACCTCGGCGCGGCCGGCCGGCCGGCACCCTCATAGACGAAAGCGCGTCGGTCGATAATACTCGATCCGCCCCCGCGCGGCATTCCCGGTCGACCCGTCCGGTCCCCGTCCCTCTCCATGAGGGTCTTCCCGGATGCCGGCACTTGTCCCCGGGGGCCACATTCACGATAAACGGAGCGATTTACGGCTGAAGGGATTGGGAAGATGGTAACGGAGATGGACGAGAGGGTTTCCGCCCTGGAAGAAAGGCTTCAGCGGCTCATGGAGGGTCTTTGACGCCGCATCCATGTCGGAACGCGAAAAAGTTCTAAGCGGGAGGATGGCCGGCTCGGACTTCTGGGACGACAGAAAGGCGGCGCTCGCCGTAATCGACGAACTGAAGGGCATCCAGGCCTGGACGGAACCTCTGGGGAAGCTGGAACGCCAGGTGGAGGATCTCCGCGTGGCCGCCGAACTGCTCGAACAGGAGCCCGACGAGGACCTCGCCGCGGAGACCGCCCGCAGGCTCGATGCTCTGGAGGCGGAGTTCGACGTGCTCGAGTTCCGCAGCATGCTGTCCGGCAAGGATGACCGCAAGGATGCAATCCTTACCATCAGGTCCGGCGCGGGCGGCATAGACAGCCAGGACTGGGCCGGCATGCTGACGGACATGTACATCCGGTGGGCCGAGAAGATGGATTTCGAGGTGGAGATGCTCGACTCCCAGCCCGGCGAGGAGGCCGGCATCAGGGAGGCCGTCATCTCGATCAAGGGGCCGTTCGCCTACGGATATCTCCTGGCCGAGTCCGGGATCCACAGGCTGGTCCGGCGCTCCCCCTTCGATCAGAACCACAGGCGCCACACCAGTTTCGCCTCCGTCTTCGCCCTGCCCGAGGTGGACGAGAGCATCGACATCGACATACGCGACGATGATCTGCGGATCGACACGTTCCGCTCAAGCGGCGCCGGAGGGCAGCACGTGAACAAGACCTCCTCTGCGATCAGGATCACCCACATCCCGTCGGGCATAGTGGTCTCCTGCCAGGACGAGCGCTCGCAGCACAGGAACCGCGAGGTCGCGATGAGGATACTCCGGTCGAGGCTCTACGACCTGGAGGAGCAGAAGCGCAAGGCGGAGAAGGACGAGCTGGAGAGCACAAAGAAGGACGTCTCCTGGGGCAACCAGATAAGATCCTACGTTCTGCAGCCCTATCAGATGGTGAAGGACCACAGGACGGGCATCGAGACGTCCGACGTGGAGGGTTTCCTCGCAGGCGACATCCAGGGTTTCATCGAGGAGTACCTCAGATCGGGGAACAGGGCATGACCGAGAGGAACGATCAGATCGAACAGCGGCTGGCGAAGCTGGCCGGCATACGGGATGATCTGGGGCTGGACCCCTATCCTCCGAGGACCGGCCCCGTGACTCCCGTCGCCCGTGTCGTGGAATCCGGCGAGACACAGGAGCCCGTCTCCACCGCCGGGCGGATCAGGGCCAGGAGGGAGCACGGGAAGACCGTCTTCATGGATGTCTGGAGCGAGGGGGCCTCGATCCAGGTCTATCTGAAGAAGGACAGGCTTCCCGAGGCCGTCTGGCGGCTCTCGGAGCTGCTCGATCTGGGCGACATCGTCCGGGTGACCGGACCGGTGTTCCGAACCAGGTCCGGCGAGCTGACCGTGCAGGTCGCGTCGCTCGAACTCCTGTGCAAGAGCCTCAGGCCCCTCCCCGTGGTCAAGACCGATTCGGAAGGCCGCACCTTCGACGCCTTCGCCGACACGGAGATGATGTACAGGCACAGGAGCATCGACCTGGCCGTCAATCCCGAAAGCAGAGAGCGCGCTCTGGCGAGATCGAGGATCATCACCGCCCTGCGCGCCTATCTGGACCGGAACCGCTTCGTCGAGGTCGAGACTCCGGTCCTCCAGCCGCTCTACGGCGGAGCCGCGGCGGAGCCGTTCAAGACCGAGTACGCTCATCTCGGCGAGACTTTCTACCTCAGGATAGCGACGGAGCTGTACCTCAAGAGGCTCCTGGCGGGCGGCATGGACAGGGTCTACGAGCTCGGCAAGGACTTCAGGAACGAGGGCATCGACAGCACCCACTCCCCGGAGTTCACCCAGCTCGAGCTTTACGAAGCCTACGGCGACTACGGCACGATGATGACCCGCTTCGAGGAGATGATGCAGGAGGCGGCGCAGGCCGCCGGCTGCGGACGGACCGCCTCTTTCCGCGGACACGCGATAAGCCTCGAGGCCCCCTTCGCCCGGGTGGGATTCGTGGACGCCCTCCGGGAAGCCAGCGGCGAGGACTTCTTCTCCTGGGAGCCCGGAGCGCTGCGGAGGCTCTGCGACGATCTGGGCATCGCACCCGGCTCGTCGAGCCGCGAGGACATGATCGACAGGCTCTTCGACCATCACGTCACGTCGAAGCTCATCCAGCCGACGTTCGTCGTCGACTACCCGCAGTTCCTGTCCCCTCTGGCCAAGCTCAAGCCCGGCTGCCCTGGGATCACGGAGAGGTTCGAGCTGTTCATCGCCGGGCTCGAGATGTGCAACGCCTTCAGCGAACAGAACGACCCCGTCCTCCAGCGGAGGATACTCGTCGAGCAGGCGCAGGCCTCCAGCGAGAGGAAGGGCGACGTGGACGAGGAGTTCCTCGCGGCCCTCGAGCTGGGCATGCCTCCGGCGGGTGGGCTCGGCATCGGCGTGGACAGGCTCGTAATGGTCCTGACCGACGCCCGGTCGATCAGGGACGTGATCCTGTTCCCGCAGCTCAGGCGGCTCTCGTGAGAGGCTCCATAACGCTGCCGGTGGCGTTCCGGCAGATCTGGAGCCGGTCGCATTCCGGCGTCGTGAGGATGGTTTCTTCGCTCTCCATCGCCGGGATAGCCATCGGAGTCGCGGCCCTGCTGCTTCTCGACTCCTTCATGAACGGCTTCCAGGGGGCCATCATGGACTTCCTGTCGGATGCAAACCCCCCCGTGGTCGTGACCGCTCCCGGAGGAGGAGCCCTCTCCGGCAGGGATGTGGTCCTCGTGGAGAGGCTCGCCTCGTCCATCCCGGGGCTCGGCCGTGTCTCGCCCTATCTGGAGAAGGCGGCGGTAGTCTCCGGGAACGGCGGATCGGTAGCCGGGATAGTCCTCCGGGCGGTCGATCCGGCCGCCGAAGCCCCGGTTTCGTCGCTCTCGCAGAGTCTTCCCGCGGGAGGGCGCGAGGCCGTCATAGGCTCGGATCTGGCCGTCCGGCTGAGGGTCGCGGTCGGCGACAGCATGAGGATCGCCTCTACGGAGACCATCGACGTGACGGCCGCCGGGCGTGCGCTCGTCGATACGATCGTCGGCGTGAGGATCGCCGGCGTGCGGGACTTCGGTCTTGCAGAATACAACTCCGGTCTCGCCGTGGTGACCCTGGAGACCGCATCCGCCGTTTTCGGGGCGGATGGCGGCTACTCGGCCGCCGGGGTGGAACTCGATCGCGACGCCGATCCCGTCTCGACATCCTCGGCTCTCTCCGAGGCGCTCAGATCGGAGTACGTGGATTCCAGACACGACAGATACATGGAGGCGGAAGCCTTCCTGGCCCGTCACGAGAACCTCTTCAGGGCCTTCGGGCTCGAACGGTTCGGGATGACCCTGGTCCTCGCGCTGATCACGGTGGTGGCCCTGCTGAACCTCTCCAGCGCTCTCGCCATGATCGCCCTCGAGCACCGGCGCGACACGGGCGTCCTCCGGGCGATGGGCGCCGGACCCGGCACGATCTTCCGCGTCGCCCTCACGCAGGGTCTGCTTCTGGGGGTCTCGGGCTGCGCCGCCGGAACCCTGTTCGCTTCAGCCGCGATCTTCCTGGTGAACAGGGTGATCCCGTTCAGGCTGGAGGATTCGGTGTACTGGGTGGACACCCTGGTCGCCCGGATCGACCCGGGGACATGGGTGGTCATAGCGGGGGGCACTCTGGCTGCATGCCTGGCGGCATCCCTCGTTCCCGCGGCCGGAGCCGTGGCCGTCCCTCCTGCCGAGTGCGTGAGACATGAATGAAGTGAAGGCTCTGATCTGCAGAGACATACACAAGTCCTACGGCGAGGGCGGATCGGTGCTCTCGATCCTCAGAGGGATCGACCTCGAAGTCGGCCGGGGTGAGACCGTCGCCGTCACCGGGCCCAGCGGATCGGGCAAGAGCACTCTTCTGAACATCCTCGGCATACTCGAGCCTCCCGATTCCGGAACCGTGCTGATCGGCGGCACCGACGCATGGCTCTCGTCCGAGAGGAAGAGGGCCGTTCTGCGGAACCGCAAGCTGGGCTTCGTATTCCAGTTCCATCATCTGATGGAGGAGTTCACGATTCTCGAGAACGTCTCCATCCCCCTCCTGATCGCAGGCCGGACGAAGGCCGAGGCGAGGGAGGCCGCCGCGTCCATCCTCCGCGAGGTCGGCATGGAGGCCAGGGCGCACCACTTCCCTTCGAGCGTCTCGGGGGGGGAGCGACAGAGGGCTGCCATCGCAAGAGCCCTCGTCACCAGACCGGACGTGGTTCTTGCGGACGAACCCTCCGGCAACCTCGACCCGGTGAACGGCGAAAGGCTTCGCGACCTGATGAGGCAGCTCGCTTCGGACCACGGGCAGGCGTTCGTCGTGGCCACGCACTCCGCGGCCCTCGCTGCCGGACTGGACAGATCCTGCCGCCTCGTCGCAGGCAGGCTGGTCGAGGAAGACCCGGTTTGCAGGGCCTGACGGGACTGGATTATCATTAGAGGAACCCTGCGGCGCGTTTCCAGATATATGCCCAGGACGCGCAGGCCATACGGAGGTTTCAATTGCCCGAGCAGTACAGCGAGCGCGCCAGAGCGGCCATAAACATCGCGAGAACCGAGGCCAGCAAGTACGGGCAGGCCAAGGTCGGCTCCGAGCACATGCTGTTCGGGCTCCTGTCCGTGCGCGGCTCCACCGCAATCGCGATACTCCACGCCCTGGGCGTCAACACTTCCGAGCTGCGGGTCCGGCTCGAGAGCTACATCAGGAAACCATCCGGAATCGCCATCCCCACGCACGAGGTGGGATGGACCACCAAGGCCCGCCTCGTCCTGCACGAGGCCAACCGCCAGTCCGGCCTCATGAACCATCCCACGGTGGGAACCGAGCACATCCTCCTGGGCCTGATAGCGGTATCGAGCTGCATGGCGGCAAATCTGCTGCGCGAGCGCGGAGTCCTGCTCGACCGCGCCATTACCGAACTGCAGGCCCTCCCCAGGAATCGCGACGACAAGTCGGAGGAGGAGGCGACCTCCGCCCTCGAGTTCTTCTGCCGCGACCTCACGGCCATGGCCAGGGAGAATTCACTGGACCCCGTGATCGGACGCGAGAAGGAGATATCGAGGGTCATCCAGGTTCTCTGCCGCAGGAAGAAGTGCAATCCCGTCCTGATCGGCGAACCCGGAGTGGGTAAGACCGCGATCGTCGAGGGCCTCGCCCAGTTGATCGTCTCCTGCCGCGTCCCGCCCCCTCTCCGCGACCGCAGGCTCATGGCGCTGGACATGGCGGGCGTCATAGCCGGCACGAAGTACAGGGGGCAGTTCGAGGAGCGGCTGAAGGTCCTGCTCAAGGAGATAATCGAAGCCGGCAACATCATACTTTTCATCGACGAGATCCATTCCATCGTGGGCGCGGGCGCCGCCGAAGGCGCCATCGACGCGGCGAACCTGCTCAAGCCCGCTCTCGCCAGAGGCGAGTTCCAGTGCATCGGCGCCACTACGCTCGACGAGTACAGGAGGCGCATCGAGAAGGACGGCGCACTGGAGAGGCGCTTCCAGCCCGTCCCGGTCGATCCGCCGTCGGTGTCTCTGACGGTCGAGATCCTCGACGGCCTCCGAAGCAAGTACGAAGAGCACCACGGTGCGGAGTACACCCCCGACGCGGTTCAGGCCTGCGCCAGCCTGGCCGACAGGTTCATCAGCGGCAGGTTCCTGCCCGACAAGGCCATAGACGTCATGGACGAGGCGGGCGCCAAGACCAGGCTGCTCGCCGGCGCCACGCCTCCCGGCCTGGACCGGCTCGAGCGCGAGATAGAGATGATGGAGTCCGACATGACGCGCGCCACCGAATCCTGCAACTTCGAGGAGGCGATGAAGCTCCGCTTCGAGGTGGAGAAGAGGCAGGCCATCCTGGCCTCCGCGCGCAACGAACTGCTCTCCTCCGAGGACAGGAAGATGGTTACGGTCGACGTCGTAGCGGAGGTCGTGTCCGACATGACCGGCATACCGGTCAACCGCATGACCGAAAGCGAACTCGCACATCTCCGCGACCTCGAGAAGCATCTCTCCTCGCGCATCGTCGGACAGGACGAGGCGCTGGGAGTCATCTCCAGGGCGATCCGCAGGGGACGGGTGGGCCTCAAGGACCCTCACAGGCCCTCCGGCGCATTCCTCTTCATGGGCCCTTCCGGGGTCGGCAAGACGGAGACTGCCAGAGTCATCGCAGAGAAGGTCTTCGGCGATTCCAGCGCCCTGATCCGGATAGACATGTCCGAGTTCCAGGAGCGCTTCTCGGGCTCCCGGCTGGTCGGAGCGCCCCCGGGCTATGTAGGCTACGACGACGGAGGCCAGCTCACCGAGAAGATCAGGAGGCGCCCCTATTCGGTCGTGCTTTTCGACGAGGTGGAGAAGGCGCACTCCGACCTGTTCAACATGCTCCTCCAGGTGATGGACTACGGATGCATGACGGACAGCTACGGCCGCCACGTGGACTTTTCCAACACGATACTGATCATGACGAGCAACCTCGCCTCGAAGGAGCTTCAGGGCGCCGGGCAGCACGGCTTCTCCATGGAATCCGACGACGAGCGGGCGCGCCGTCAGCGCGACATAATCATGGACGGCGTCAGACGCTTCTTCTCGCCGGAGTTCATCAACAGGCTCGACGAGATCGTAGTCTTCAACCAGCTCGGGAGATCCGAGATCGACGGCATAGTGGACATCCAGTTCGAGGAGGTCGGAAAGCGGCTCGCCGAGTTCGGACTCGACCTCGTACTGACCTCGTCCGCCCGTGACCTGATCGCGGAAAACGGCTTCGACCCGTCGTCCGGAGCCAGGCATCTCCGGAGGACAATCCAGAGACTCGTGGAGGATCCGCTCACCGAAGCCATCCTCCAGGGCGACTTTACCAGGGGGGATCACATAGTGGCAGAGAGGGCGGACGATCATCTTCTGTTCCTGAAGGCCCGGGACGACTCCATCGACAGGGAGGCGCTCACCGCGACTGGCAGAACGACGAATTGAGAACGCTGGTCCTACTGCTGGCGGCGGCCGCCGCGATCGGCATCGACGCCGATGCGAGCGACATCTCCACCATCCAGGTGGAGGGCAATTCGTTCGTAACCGATTCCCTCGTAGTACGAACCTTCGGGATGCGTCCCGGCGATGTCTTCACGCAGGAGGCCGCCTCCCGGGGAATCAGGAATCTGTTCAACCTGGGCTACTTCTCGGGGATCGACCTGCGGGCGGATTCCTCGTCCGGCAGGCTCGACCTGCTCATCTCCGTGGTCGAGAACCGCATCCTCAGCGACTTCACGATCGAAGGCCTCGACTGCCTCGACGAGGATGACGCAAGGGATTCCATCTTTCTGTTCCCCGGCCAGACCGTCTCGCTCCTGGAAGTAGAAACCGCGAAGAGAACCATCCTCGCGATGCTGGCCGAGAAGCACAGGCATCTGGCCACGGTCGGCTCGCGGTGGGACGCACCCGATGCCGGGGGCCGAAGCAGGCTCGTGTTCGAGGTGGACGAGGGCCCGGACGTGAGAGTCGGCGAGATAGTCTTCGAGGGCAACGAAGCATTCGACGACGGTGATCTCCGTGGCGAGATGAAGACCAAGCAGGATTCCTTCTGGAGGTCGGGCCGCCTGAGGGAGTCCGATCTCGCAGAGGACCTGGGCAAGATCGAGAGGTACTACAGGGATCACGGCTACCCCGATGCCAGGGTGCTTGGTGTCGAGCGCAGCATGATGGATGACGGCAGACACCTCAGGCTGCTCATCACGGTCTCCGAGGGCCGCCGTTACGAGTTCGGAACCGTGGGATTCGAAGGGAACACGGCCATCCCCGACAGCGTCCTCGCCGCCTCGGTGAGGATGAGACAGGGCGATGAATACAGGATCAGCCGTTTCGAACAGACTCTGGACTCAGTCTACGAACAGTTCCAGGATCTGGGCTACTTCTACGCCTCGATCGAGCCCTCGGTCTCCGCGGACACCACCGCGGGCGAGATATCCGTCGTGTTCAACATCACCGAAGGCGAGCGGGCCCACATCAGGCGCATCGAGATAACCGGGAACACCCGCACGATGGACAATGTCATCCGGAGGCAGCTCCGGGTCTACCCCGGCGACCTCTTCCAGCGCTCGGCCCTGATCAGAAGTCTTCGCAACATCTTCTATCTCAATTATTTCAACAATGTCGCACCGGACTTCAGAGCCATCGAAGGTTCGTCGGACGTCGATCTCATCGTTTCCGTCGAGGAGAAGTCCACCGGGAAGGCCGGCTTCGGCGCCGGATACGGCGGCCGCGACGGATTCAACGGATACCTCGAACTCGGGGAGCAGAACCTGTTCGGCCGAGGTCAGTCCATCAGCATCAACTACGAGTTCTCGAAATCCACGAACAACGTCCAACTCAGCTTCACCGAACCGTGGTTCAGGGACACCCCTCTGACGCTCGGCGGCGAACTCTTCCACACCACCACCGACAGGAGCCAGTACGACCGCACGAGGACGGGCGGCGCCGTAACGGTGGGGCGCGTTCTCCCGTGGATGGACTTCACTTCGGCATCCGTCCGCTACATGCTCGAGCGCACGAATGTCTACAACATCACCACGGACTCCACGAGCTACTACTACTCCCTCAGGGACATGGAGTGGCCGAGGTGGACCAGCTCGGCCAGATTCACAGTCGTGAGGGACAGCCGCGACCGGCAGGTGTTTCCGAGTTCCGGCTCGCAGAACACGGTCATCGCGGAGTTCGCCGGAGGGCCCCTCGGAGGGAACATCGGCTATCAGAAGTACCTCATGGACAACAGATGGTACATCCCGTCGGTATGGAAGTGCATCTTCACGCTGAGGACCAGGACGGGGCTGCTGACCTCTCTGGCGGGGAAGTCGCCACCGGCATACGAACTCTTCGAACTCGGCGGAACCGGTTTCTACGGGGTAAGAGGATACGACAGCGGGACGATAGGCGCCGTGGAGGGCTACAATACGGTGGGCGGCAAGTTCATGCTCATCCTGTCCGCCGAGTACAGGCTTCGTGTCATTGACCAGCTCCAGTTCGCGGCCTTCATGGATGCAGGCAACACCTGGAGTACCGTGGCGCTCGCCGACATCGGCAATCTGCACAGGGGAGCGGGGCTCGGATTCAGGATAGAAGTCCCCATGCTCGGCATCATGGGCCTCGATTACGCTTATGGTTTCGACGGGCCGAACCAGGGATGGCGGCCGCAGTTCCAGTTCGGGACGGATTTCTAGGACCCAGCCCGAACCGTGGTTCAGGCGGCGGCCGGGTCCGGCGTCGAAGGATGGAGTTCCAATGAGGTGTCATGCTGGCATGTTGCTCCTGCTCCTGCCTGCGGCGCTGCAGGCGGGAACCATTGCAGTGCTCGATTCGGACAGAATCTTCGACTCCCTGGGCGGCGTCGCGGATGCCCGGGAACTTCTCCAGACCGAGATCGAGGCCTGGAACAGGCACGCCGATTCCCTGCAGGCTGATATCGACGCGATCGAGCTCGATCTCAGCCGCACACTGATGATGAGCCCGGAGCGCAGGAGGGAGCGCGAAACCCTCCTCGACCAGAAGAGAGCCGAACTGGAGCAGTTCCTCTCCAGCACGTTCGGCCCCGGCGGCCTCGCCGAACGCCGGAACGCCGAACTCGTCACGCCCATCGTGGACGAGATCAACAGGATCGTCCGCATACTGGGCGAGGAGAACGGGTACGACCTGGTGCTGGATGCCGCCGGGGGGAGCGTTGCCTACGCGGACGGGAGCCTCGACATCACCGACCTGGTCATAACCAGGATGTCGACGCGTGGGTCGGCCGAATAGCCTCGGAGAGTTCGCCGCCGCGATAGGCGGGCGGTTGTCCGGCCCGGGAGCCGACGAGGAGGTTCTCGGCGTTTCCTCCCTCCAGGACGCCGGCCCTTCACAGGTCTGCTACTACGGCAATCCCCTGTATCGTCGCTTCCTGCCTCTGACCAGGGCACTGGCGGTGATCGTCTCGTCCGAGGTCGAAACCTCGGCCCCCAACCTCATCATCGTGCCCGAGGCCTACGAAGCCTTCAGGAAGGCGCTGGCGCTGTTCGCGCCGGACCGTTCCTCCGGGTTCTCCGGCATTCATCCCTCCGCCGTGATCCATCCCACGGCAGTCCTCGGGGAAGGCGTATCCCTCGGCCCCGGCGCCGTGCTCGACAGGGGCGTTACCGTCGGCGCCCGGACCAGGATCGGGGCGGGCTGCGTGCTGGGCCCCTGCGTCTCCGTAGGATCGGACTGCGACATCCATCCGTCGGTCGTACTGGAGGCGGAGACCACGGTCGGCGACCGGGTGATCATTCACGCCGGCGCCGTAATAGGAGCGGACGGCTTCGGTTTCGTCCCCGATCCCGAAGGACACAGGAAGGTGCCCCAGAACGGCCGCGTTGCGATAGGAAGCGACGTCGAGATCGGGGCCAACTGCACCATCGACAGGGCGGTCACCGGGGTTACGGAGGTCGGGCCGTTCTGCAAGCTCGACAACCTTATACATCTCGCCCATAATGTCACTCTCGGGCCGGGCTGCATGATGGCGGCCCAGGTCGGCATCGCCGGCAGCACCCATGTCGGTGCGGGTGTCGTCGTCGGAGGTCAGGCCGGCATCGGCGGGCATCTCGAAATCGGCGACAGGGCGACCATCGCGGCTCAGGCGGGTGTCACCAAGAGCGTACCGCCGGGCGTGGTGGTTTCGGGTTATCCAGCGCGCATCCACTCCAGGTCGCTCAGGATGGATGCCGCGCTCTCCAGGCTTCCAGAACTGCTCGATCCGCTTTCCGGGCTCCTGGACGCAGTAAAAAGCGAGAAGGAGAAGGATTCCAATTGAGTCAGAACCAGACCACTCTCGAGAAACCGGTCACCTACCGCGGCATCGGCCTGCACCACGGGAACGTGACGACGATCACCTTCAAGCCCGCTCCGCCCAATTCCGGCATCACCTTCGTCCGCACGGACGTGGAGTCGAGGCCCACGATCCACGTGAGCTGCGAGAACGTGCGCCAGGTCGAGGAACAGTCCCGCAGAACCACCCTGGGGGAGAACTATTACGAGGTGCATACCGTAGAGCACGTCCTGGCCGCCCTCTACGGGCTCGACATCGACAATGCGATCATAGAGATAGATTCCGACGAGCCCCCTGAACCCGAGGACGGGTCCGTCGCCACCTACGTCGACGTGATCGACCGGGCCGGCAGGCTCGAGCAGCCAGATGCGCCCAGGAAATACCTCAACATAACCGAATCCGTTTCAATCTCCGCCTACGGGGCCGACCTCGTTGCGGTTCCCGCCGAAGGTCTCCGGATCAGCTTCACGATCGACTACGGACACCCGGTGCTGGGCGCTCAGTACATCTCCACTCTGATCACCCCCGAGATCTTCAGGAAGGAGATAGCGCCCGCCAGGACCTTCTGCTTCTACAGCGACGTCAAGGCGCTCCAGGAAAAGAATCTCATCCGCGGCGGCACGCTCGACAACGCCATCGTGATCGGCGACGAGGGCATCCTGAACCGCGAGTCGCTCCGATTCCCCGACGAATTCGTAAGGCACAAGGTGCTGGACCTCATCGGCGATTTATCCCTGCTCGGCGAGAGGCTCAACGCCCACGTCATCTCCGCCAAGTCCGGGCACGCATCCAACGTGCAGTTCGTCAGGAAGATCAAGGAGACCTACGCGCGACGCACCAGGGATCGGTCGAGGCCGCTCGGGGTCGGCAACTGGGAGATCGCCGACGTGATGAGGATCCTTCCCCACAGGTATCCCTTCCTCCTCGTGGACAAGGTTCTGGAGATGGAGCCCGAGAAGAGGATAGTGGGCCTCAAGAACGTTACGATCAACGAGCCCTTCTTCCAGGGGCACTTCCCCGGCAGCCCGATAATGCCTGGCGTCCTGATCATCGAGGCCATGGGTCAGGTGGGAGGGCTGATGCTGTTCAACTCGGTCGAGAGGCCGGACGAATGGCTGGTGTTCTTCACGGGCGTGGACAAGGTCAGGTTCAGGAAACCCGTTCTCCCCGGCGATCAGTTGCTGTTCGAACTCGAGATGATAAAGAGGCGGGGAACCGTATGCGTCATGAAGGGAGTCGCCAGGGTGGACGGCAAGGTCGTCGCCGAGGCGGATCTCATGGCCATGCTGGTGCCGCGATGAGCCGGGTCGATCCCAGGGCCGCGGTCTCGTGTCCGGTTCCCGATGGCTGCACGGTCGAGCCGTTCGCGGTGATCGGACCGGAAGTCGTTCTGTCCCCCGGTGTGATCGTGGGCGCCCATGCCTGTATCGCCGGAAGGACTACGCTGGGGCGGGACGTCCGGATAGGCCCCTGCGCAGTCATCGGCACCGATCCCCAGGACCTGAAGTATGCGGGAGAGGATACCGCCCTCGAGATAGGGGATCGAACCGTCGTCAGGGAGTTCGCCAACATCAACAGGGGAACCGCCGCCACCGGAAAGACCGTAGTGGGTTCCGACTGCCTGATAATGGCCTACGTCCACATCGCCCACGACTGCCGGATCGGGCACAGGGTCATCATGGCCAATTCAGTCAATCTGGCCGGCCATGTAGAGGTCGGCGACTTCGCCACGATCGGCGGGTTGGTGCCGGTGCACCAGTTCGTCCGCATAGGCGCCTACTCGATGGTCGGCGGTGGTTTCAGGCTTCCCATGGACGTTCCTCCTTTCTGCCTCGTGGGTGGACATCCCATGAAGGTGTCGTCCCTCAACCTGATCGGTCTCAAGAGGAACGGTTTCACCCCCGAGCGTCTGGACGATCTGGACAGGGCCTTCAGGCTGCTGTTCAGGGATCCGGGGCCGGTTTCCACCAAGGCCGCCCGGATCACCGAGGAACCCGGCTGGGGCGATGACGCCAGGGCGCTTGCCGGATTCCTGCTGTCCGGCAGTCGCGGGGTCATCGGATCCTGACGCGGCTGGGAACATGTCCGGAGCGGTATTCCTGACTGTCCTCCTGACTCTCCAGCCATCACCCGGCCGCTCCGGAGCCGATCACGACCCGATCGTCGCAGTCGAGCCCGGACAGGCCGATGCCGATTCACCATCCGTCTCCCGGGATTCCCTCGCGGAAGCCCCGCCTCCGCTTCCCGCCACAGCCCCGTCGTCGTCCGGAACCTTCGCCACCCGGTCGCCCACGGGCGCCCTCCTGAGATCGGCGGCGATACCCGGCTGGGGCCAGTTCTACAACGACCGCCCGGTCAAGGGCATCCTTCTCGGAGCCGTCGAGCTGGGCCTCCTCGCCCTGTTCCTGAAGGAATACTCGGTGGCGGAGGACGCGCATGATGCCTTCCTCGAAAGCGGAGACCCGCTGGACGAGGAACGCTGGGAAACCCACAGGGAGAGGCGGCTGAACCTGATCTGGCTCACCGCCGCATCCTGGCTCTACGGGATGATGGATGCCTACGTGGACGCCCACCTTTACGCCTTCGAGGAGGAGAACGCCGAATTCGGCCGGGAAGCCGGAATCGGTGTGTCCGTCCTCGCCAGGTTCTGAGCCGTGCCGATCCCGGCTTCATGGAATAACCGATGTTTCTGACTGTACTACTCGCAGCCGTGGAGGCGGTCGACGAAGAGGCGGCTCTCGTAGCCAGGGCGAAGGCAGGTGACAGGGATGCGTTCGGCGAGCTCGTCAGGAGATACCAGAAGAGCGTGTTCCGGGTCGCCAGGCGCATGTGCAGGACCGACGAGGATGCGTGGGACGTGACACAGGACACCTTCATCCGCGCGATGAACGCCATGCCCCGGTTCGACACCCGCTACAGGTTCTTCACCTGGATCTACCGGATCGCCACCAATCTCTCCATCAATCTGTCGCAGAAGAGGAAGCGCCGCTCGGAAGTCGAGTTCGACGAGGAGTACGGAGCGGAGGGGGAGCAGTGCCTGGAAGACACCGCCCCCTCGCAGGCCTCCGCGTCCGAGCTGGCCTCCGCGATACAAGGCGCCGTGGAGAAGCTTTCGCCGCCGCTCAGGGCGGTTTTCGTGCTGAGGGTCGATCAGGAGTTGACCTACTCCGAGATCGCCGAAACCCTCGGCATCGCGCTGGGCACGGTTATGTCCAGGCTGAACCGGGCGCGTACCGAGGTCAGGAAGTCCGTGGAGCACCTGCTGGAGCCATGATGAAGAACTGTCCGGCCTTCGAGGATCTGATGGCCTTCGCGGACGGAGAACTCCCGGAGAAGGAGTCGTCTGCGGTCAGGGCGCATCTGGCCGGATGCGGGGCCTGCAGGCGGCTGCTCGAGACCCAGGGCATGCTCGAGGAAGCCTACAGGAACTCGTTCGAGGCTCCGTCCGAGGAAAGCTTCCGACTCCTGGAGAAACGCATAATGGCCTCGAACCCCGAAAGGGCGAGGCGATTCCGCATACCCGCAGCCATCCCCATAGCCGCGGCGCTTCTGATCGCAGTCGCCGGGATCAGGCTCGTATCCGGCGGCAGGGAGAGATTCCTGCCCGATCCGTCCGTGGAGACCGTCATGGTCACGGAAGGGTACGGGGCCGGCGGAGGCCTGCCGGCAGACGACTCCACGAGCGCCATGCCCCACGACGCTCCCCCGTCCGCCGAAGAAGCGGCCCTGTCCGAAGAACTCCGCCCCGGCGAGCGCGAGGAGGCCGTGCCGGACGCCTTCGACGCCGTATCGACGCTCGACGCCATGGTCTCCTTCAGTGTGGAACAGGTTCCTGAATCCGACCTTTCGGCAGGGCGATCCAGTCCGGAGGAACGGTCCCGGACAGCCGCCACCGGATCGGCCGGAGTCGTCGGCGCGGTCGAGCGGAGCGCCGGAACGCCCGACATGGACGATCGGCCCTCCCGGGTCTCCGTCGGCGAATCTTCGACTCCCGTCCCGCCGACCCATCCCGCCGCCGGAGGAACGGATTTCTTCGCCGGAAGCGCAACGGCCTCCGATGAGGCCGGATCGGCCGGTGAGGCCGGCTCCGTCGAGCGGGGGCGGCGGATGGACAGGATTGCGCAGGAACGCGGCGCCGGAGCCGAGATCCCGGAATGCGTCACGCTCGATCGGCAGAGTGAGAATGCATTCTGCGAATTCCGCGGTGGGATGCTCACGCCGGCCCCTGAGAAGATCCTCGTCGTTTTCGGATCGGATGGGGAACCATGCTCGCCGGATTCGGCGTTCCTTGACGCGAGCTTCCCGGGTTGGAAGGATTCGCTCGAAGGGGACATGGCCGATTCGGCGATGGTGTTCACCGTCGACGAGTTCTCCCGTCGCTTCCACGCGGTCTCCGCGGAGGATTGATCCGGAGAGGCTCCAGGCCGCCCGTCGGGTATGGGGGTGAACCGGGCGTAAGCCGCGGCGCAACCTGAACCCGTGAGCGCTCTGTCACCGGGCCGCCGTTCCGGACCTGATCCGGGATGGAAGCCCGGACGAAAGGAAATGATGCCCGCCCTGATTGCAGTCATCCTGGCGCTCCTGTCCACACCGGAGGGGAACCGTGGCGGCCGGCTGGCCATCCTGATACTCGAAGCGCCTCCGGTCGTCGACACCCGTTCGATCGTCGCCGATCTCGAAGAGGCCGTTCTCGCGGAGGGCAGATTCGTCCCCGTGGCGATCCCCGACTCCCTCCGGGAGCTACGGCCCGGCATCGACTACTCGACGGCGATAGCCGGACTCTGTGCGGCCTACTCGCTGGACGCCGTCCTCGCCCTCTCCATCCCGGAACCCGACGTGGAGAGCGTGACCGTCACCTTCGGCGACTCCCTCTCCTCCACCGGCAGGACGAAGGTCTCGGCGACCGGCAGGTTCTATTCGTCGATCGGATCGCTCACGGGAACAGTCTCGGAATCCGTCGTACACGAGAGCCGTTTCTCCGGCGCGGAGCCCGACATCGACGCCATGGCCTCGGGAGCCGTGCTGTCCATGCTCGAGGAGGCCATGCTCGAGCTGTTCCCGGCGGAGACCAGGTTCATCGCCGGCAGCGGCTCCAGGATCAGCCTGCCGGCAGGAAGCGGGGCCGGCTTCTCCGAGGGCATGTTCGTCTCCCTGGTGGCGGTGGCCCCCTCCATCCCGAGGGACGTCTCCCAGTACGATCTCCTCCGCAGCCGCGGCGTCGCGCAGGTTATGAGCTGCACCGAGGATGGCGCAACTGCGCTCCTGCTGTCCGGAGCACTGGCTCCGGGAGGCGAGGTCGTGGCGCTGGAGCGCGGCAATCCCGCCTCGGTCGCCGTCGGCTGGGAATCGGCCCCGATGAGCCTCGTTCAGGGCGCCGAATCCCCTGAACCATTCGACGATGCAAGGTCCATGAACAGGGTCAGGATCACCGTGTCGTCGCTGAGATGGGGTTTCTGCTACGGAGGATCGCTCTTCGCCGGCGTCATGGAGAATCTGTCGTCCTTCGGCGTGGACCTCCAGGCGGGCTGGCGCCTGCCCGTCTCCGCGCCCCGCCTGGCAGCAAGGCTCGATGCCGGAGCGACCGTCGACTTCATGATCCAGGACGTGGCCGAAGACTCCCTGGCCTCCGACGCCACCTCCGCGATCTTCGGCGGATATGCGTCCTGCGGGTTGGATTTCCTCGCTTCGGACAGGCTGGGCCTCACGCTGTCGGCCCTCGCCTTCGCAGGGACTGAAGCCGACTCGTGGACCGTCCAGGATCGTTACGGAAGAAACCGCGAGGCCTTCCCCTCGGAGGTCTACTACTCGGGAGTGAAGCGGGATCCCCTGTCACTGAGGGCGGGGTTCTTCTATCTGATACTCTAGCTCCGACGCCAGGGTCTCTTCGCCGTGCCGCGTTCCCACAGCATCTCCAGCACGGACCAGGTGGACATGGCGAAGGCTATTCCGCCTATGATCCCGGATACGGGGCTGCGGAGTATCACGCCCAGCACCAGGCTGCCTCCCGCCACCGCCGCGGTGGCGAGGGCGAGGACGGTGGCCGCGAGCGAGGACGGACCCCATTTGGAGATGATCCTCACCCGGGTGAGGTTTATTCCCCAGATGCATACGGGATAGCCGATGGCCGCCAGCACGGCATGAGGCAGCGCGTCCAGCAGGATGCATCCGAGCCAGGCCGCGGTAAACAGGAGGAACATCGGGACGGCCGACCTGGACATCATCGATACCCAGCCCATCTCCTGACCGACTTCTCCGAAGCAGAGCCAGAGAAGGAAGCCGGAAGCCAGCCCGACGAGCATGGCGAGGCTCCTGGTCTCGATCGTCAGACCGAACGCGATTCCTGCGAGCCCGAGCACAAGGCTGAGGATTCCGAAGGCGAGCGGGCCTGCTGGGCCCTTCTGCTTGGCGGATAAGAAAATATGCGATGCCAGGAGATGGAAGAGGATAGTGGCCGCCACCGTGCAGACGGCGAAGAAGCCCGCCGTCAGGTATGAACCGTAGGTCTGGGGGAGGGCCATGAGGGCTGTGCTGTCTATCTCGGCCGTCAATGGGACTCCTTTCGATCGGAGCAATGTAACAGCGCCGGCCGCGGCGTCAACGGCCCGGGTTGCACAGGTCCGCCGGCTGCGGGTAGAATAGAAAGCGATACAGCCATCGATTGCCACCATATACGGAGGTGCCTGCCGTGAGCGTCAATAGGGCGGCTGCCGGGCTGCTGCTGTGCATGGCGGCGGGTCTATCCTGCATCTCAGGGCCTTCCGGCGGCTCCGACGGCGCCGAGCGCACAAGGATCCCGGCCGGCAAGGCGACATGGGTGGAAGTTCCTTTGCCGACTCCCGTCACCTCCGATTCCCTGGCGCCGGGCATGGTCGTTTCGCTTCCGACAGGTCCCGTTCGCCTGCGCGCCTTCTTCACGCAGGGGGAGGGCGTCACTCCGTCCTCGCGCGTCGCATTCCTGGCCGCATCGGGCCATCCCGACGCCGCAGCGGTGACTGGGTCGTCCCGGTCGTCCCAGGGCCTCTCCTTCGTCGCCTTCACGTCGGGCGACACCTGCAGGGTGCAGAGGATATGGCCGCGCGGCGCCGGAGAGGCTCTCGTCCTGTCCGTCGAGGGAATGACGGGAACGCCGCGGGCTCTGCTGACCGGTACCGAGCGGTTTCTGGAGCGTGCCACCCCCGTGGAGTGGCCCGGCCTGCGCACAACCCTGCTCTCCGATCGTTCGCTGATCGAGATTCGGGAGGATCTCTACCAGCACGATTCGAACAGGCTTCCGACGGTGCTCCATCGGATGGACATCGAACTCGTCCCGACCGAGCACGCCTTCGAGATCCGCGATACTCTTCTGGTGGATTTCTCGGACACGGAGATCGAGGGGATGAGGTTCGCCATGCCCAGGATCGACGGCGGCGCTCCGGACGACATGGTGGCGATAAGTGGTTCCTGCAGGCGCGAGTCTGACTCCGTGTCCCTGGCGCCGGATCCCTCGACGGGCGCCTTCGAGGGGATCTACCATTCCCGGTTCGATAACTTCTACCGAGAGGACCGCGGCTTCGTACAGGGGCGCGTCAGGCTTTCCAGCTCGTTCTCCTGCGGCATCTGGTTCTATCCCGGCTGCGACATCCCCGCCGACTACGAACTCACCGCCCGCGTGCCTCTCGGGGGCTCGTTCTTCTGCCCGCTGATTCCGGCGGACGACCATTCCGAAGGTACGGAGGGGGTCTCGCGCTTCGTTTCGCCCCCCGGAGGGATCCCGGGGCCGCTCTCCTGGGCCGCCGGCAATCTGGAAGCAGTATCCGTCGCCTCGGGCAGATCCAGGCTCATCCATCCTCCGCTCGATCCGGATTCACTGGATAACGCCGCATCCAGGGCATCCGCCCTCGCCGACGCACTCTGGAACAGGTTCGGTTTCAGGGAGGCCGGGCTGGACGTGGTCCTGGTCGAGAGCATCGACAGGCCCGTCCTGGCCGCAGGGCCGGGGTTCCTGCTGGTTTCGCCCTCCCGGCTCGCCCTTCTGGACGGTTGCACGCAGTGGGACGATTCGCTCATGTCCGGGCTGCGGCCTTCGGGCCCCGCCGTGGTCGCGAGGGCCTCCAGAGCCTTTCTGGGCATGTCGAGCCACCTGCCGGACTATCTCTCCTCCGCCCTCTCGGCCTGGGCGGTGTACCTGTTCGTAGAGGACCGCTGCGACGCCGACGACGCCGGGAACCTCCTCGAATGCTTCAGGCGCTACTACCTCGCCGAAACCGCCGGTAACACCGACGAGGAGTACGCAATAGGCGATTCCCGCCTCGCCGGCTCCTCGCTGGAGGAGCCGGTGCTGCTGGGCAAGGCGCCGATCGTCTTCACCATGCTCTCCCGCGTAGTTCCGGGTTTCGACGAAGGCCTGCGAAGCGCACTGGGCAGGCTCCGGCATTCCGGAGTCGCCCTGCTCTCGATCTCCTCCGGCCTCAGAACGCCGTCCGATCCCTCCCTGGACAGCCTCTACTGGGCCTGGATGACGATGCCGGGCGTCCCTCAGATCCTCGTCACCTGGAGCGAGGCCTCCGGCCGGGTGGATTTCACGGTGGAGCAGCTCCAGCCCGGCCCCGACTTCCCGGTGCCGCTGGGCGCGATCGAGTTCATCTACGACGACGGCGGAACCGTTGCAGGCCGGATCTACGGCCCCACCCCCGAAGGCGGGTTCTGGGCGCTCCACAACCCGGCCCGCGGCCGCCTTATGGCCATCGACGTCTCCCCGTCGCGCATCATCCCGGCGGATTTCGTCTATTCCCGCCGACTGTAGCCGGAGGTTCCCTTGAAACTGTCCCTGTGCCTCCACAACCACCAGCCGGTGGGCAACTTCGACGAAGTCGTCGAGAAGGCCTACGCCGACTGCTACGAGCCCGTTCTCGAATGCTTCGAGAGGCATCCCGGAATACGCCTGGCGATGCATCATTCCGGCTGTCTTTTGGACTGGATCGAGGCCCGCCACCCCGACTACCTGCGGCGCATTTCGGCCCTCTGCGCCGAGGGCAGGCTGGAACTCCTCTCGGGCGGATACTACGAGCCTGTCATACCCGTCTTCCGCAGGGCCGACATCCAGTCCCAGGTCGTCTCGATGAACGACAGGCTCGAAGCCCTCGCGGGCTCCAGGCCCTGCGGGCTCTGGCTCACCGAGAGGGTGTGGGAGCCGTCCGTCCCCTCGATCCTCGCCGGAACGGGGATCGAATATGTCGTCGTGGACGACCTCCACCTCCGGCTCGCGGGAGTCGATCCGGGGTCCGCGGGGCTGCCGGTGCTCACCGAGGACTCGGGTCACGGCATCGCTCTCCTCGGCAGCAGCAGGGAGATGAGGTACGCCATTCCGTTCGCGGAGGTGAAGGATGTCCTCTCGATCCTCGCCGGGATGGACAGGGACGGGATCCGGCATGTCTTCTACGGCGACGACGGCGAGAAGTTCGGAGTGTGGCCGGGAACGCGGTTGCGCTGTCACGAGCGGGGCTGGCTGGATGCCTTCCTCTCGGCTCTCGAAGACGCCTCCGGCTGGCTTTCGACCGTCCTGCCCCGCGAGGCCGTCGAGTCCCTTCCGGCTGTGGGGCCTTTCTACGTTCCGGCCTCGAGCTATCCCGAGATGGGCGAATGGGCCCTCTCGCCGGAGCGCCAGGAATCCGCCGCCGCCGTCAGGCGGGCCGTCACGGAGTCTCCGGACGCCGACCTGTTCGTCAGAACCGGGTTCTGGAGAAACTTCCTCACGAGGTACGCGGAGGCGAACGATCTCCACAAGCGTGTCCTCCATGCCGAAAAGGCGGTTCGGGACAGCGGCTCCCGGGAGGCCCTGCGGCACCTCTGGCGCAGCCAGTGCAACTGTTCGTACTGGCACGGGGTCTTCGGCGGGATCTATCTGCCGCATCTCCGCGACGCGGTATGGGTCGAACTCGCCGAGGCGGAGAGGACGGCCCGGGAATGCCTCGGATCGGGGCACTCGCTCCACAGGGGCGACATCGACTGCGACGGGTCGGAGGAGATAGTCATCGGAACGGACGACATTTCGATCGAGATGCGCGCCGGCGAAGGCCTTTCGGTCAGCGAACTCACCTTCCTGCCGCGCGGAGGGCGCGCCGTGACTCTCGGCAATGTCCTCACCAGGCGCAGGGAGGCGTATCACTCGCTCGTGGGCGAGTCGGCGGGCGGGACGGGCAGCGACGGAACCGAATCCATCCACGGCGACATGGAGGCCCTGGAGGACGGTCTCGCCTCTTCGATCGCCGTGGATCCGTACAGGAGGCTCAGCTTCAGGGAAGTCCTCCTGCCGGAACCCGGCGGCAGGGACGCCTGGTTCGGCTGCCGTGGTGGCATGGCCGCCGTCACTCCCGGGGCCTCCCCGGAGCTTTCTACGGTCGGCGACGGCGTCTCGGCGCGGCTGTCGTACCCAATCGCCCCGGGCTTCTCCGTAGACAAGAGGCTTTCCGTCTCCCTCGGCTCTCCGGCCGTCTTCTACGAATCGACGCTCGCTTCCGACCCGGGTTCCCCGGGCTGCAGGATCGGCTGCGAGCTGTGCCTCAACCTTCTCACCGGCTCCGAGGACGACAGGGTGGTTTGCATCGGCGCGGCGGCCCCGGTCAGGACCGGCGTATGCGCTGAGGGCAGGGCGCGGCGCGTCGTGGTCGAGGACGTCTGGCGGAGGGTCAGGGTGCTGATCGAGTCCGAGTCCGAGCTGGACGTCTGGCAGATGCCGCTGGATTCGGTGAACAGATCCGAGAGGGGTTTCGAGCGGGTGCACCAGGGAGTGGCCATCCTCTTCTCCTCCGTGGTCCCGCCCGGCGGGCGCGCCGTGACGGCCCTCCGATTGAGGATGGAGGCGATCGTGTGACCGAGCGGCCCCCGGCCGAGGAGGCGGCCCGCCTCCGGGCGCTGATCGAGCACCACAGGGCCATATACTACGGCGAGGACAGGATCGAGATATCCGACGCCGAGTTCGACGAGCTGATGAACCGCCTCGAGGAGATCGAGGCCGCCTGGCCCGAACTCCGCACCCCCGATTCCCCGACGGCCCGCGTAGGAGCCCCTCCGCTGGAGAAGTTCGAGACGGTCGAGCACGACCCGCCCATGCTCAGCCTGGACAACGTGTACTCCGAGGGCGAATTCGCCGCCTTCGAGGCCCGGATCGAAAAGGAACTCGGGCTCTCCTCTCCGCCCTGGTTCTCCGTAGAACCGAAACTGGACGGAGTCGCCGTGTCCCTGATCTACCGGGACGGGGCGTTCGCCAGAGGCGCTACCCGCGGGGACGGCACCCTCGGAGAGGACGTCACCGCCAATCTGGGCACCGTCCGCTCCATTCCCCTCAGGCTGCACACGGATCCCGGCGGTCCGTTCGAGGCGAGGGGCGAGATCCTCTTCCTCAGGGAGGACTTCGAGAGGATGAACGCCGACAGGGAGAGGTCGGGCGAAAAGGTCTTCGCCAATCCGAGAAACTCCGCCTCCGGCTCCCTTCGCCAGCTCGACAGCAGGATCACCGCAGCGCGCCCGCTCACCTTCTATGCCTACTCCTCGTCCACCCCACCGGCCGGGGTTTCCCGGCAGTCCGGGATGCTCGAAGCGCTTCGCAAGATGGGTTTCCTGATCCCGCCGGGCTGCAGCAGAGCCTGTGGAGCGGAGGGGGTGCGCAAGGCCGTGGCCGCCCTGGAGTCCGCCAGATCGTCCCTCCCGTTCGAGATAGACGGCGCCGTGATCAAGCTGGACTCCTTCGAGGATTCGGCCCGCATGGGCAACCTCGCCCATGCTCCGAGGTGGGCGGTGGCATGGAAGTTCAAGGCTCTGGAGACCACCACCAGGCTGATCTCAATCGGCATCGGGGTCGGCCGCACGGGCAGGCTCACCCCCGTAGCCGAGCTGGAGCCGGCGAGACTGGGGGGCGTAACCATCACGAGGGCCACCCTCCACAACGAGGACGAACTCGTCCGCAAGGACATCAGGCCGGGAGACACGGTGATAGTCAGAAGAGCCGGCGAGGTGATTCCGGAGATCGCCGGCTCGCTGGGCAACCCCGGCGGCGTCAGGTCCGGGCCCTTCAGGTTCCCGGACTCCTGCCCCGTCTGCTCCGGCCCCGTCATCAGGCCCGAGGGCGAGTCCGCCCACAGGTGCATGAATCCGTCCTGCCCCGCCCGGTTGAAGGAAAGCGTCCTGCACTGGGCCGGACGGGCCGCTATGGACATCAGGGGCCTCGGGGACGCATTGGCGGACAGGCTCGTGGAGTCCGGGCTGGTGAAGGAACTCGCCGACCTCTACAGGCTCGGGATCGAGGATCTGGAGGGCATGGAGAGGATGGGCGCCCGGTCCGCGGCGAATCTCATCTCGCAGATAGACGCATCGCGCAGACCCCCGCTGGGGAGGATGCTGGCCGGGCTGGGCATCCCCGGAGTCGGGCGCGTAGTCGCCCAGGCCATCGCCGAAAGATTCACGAGTCTCGACAGTATTGCCGCGGCCGCGCCCGGGGAGTTCATGTCGGTGGAGGGCGTAGGCCCGGTGCTCGCCGGATCGCTTTCGCTCTTCTTCAGCGACCCCGTGACGCGCGGAGGCCTCGACGCCCTGCTCGCGGCCGGCGTCGAACCCCTGGACGAAACCGCGGGGGAGACGGTACGAAGCGGGCTCTCCGGTCTTACGGTGGTCTTCACCGGGACGCTGGGCATCCCGAGGGAGGAGGCCCGCGCCCTCGCCGTCAAGTGCGGCGCACGGGTCTCGGACAGCGTATCGTCGTCCACCGGTCTCGTGGTGGCGGGGCCGGGCGCGGGCTCGAAGCTGGAGAAGGCCAGGTCTCTGGGAATACGGGTGGTGGACGAGTCGGGATTCATGGAACTCGTTGCCGAGCAATGATTAGAATTGTCCATACCACGCCCGGGGTTGCCCCGGATGAGGGCTAATTGGTATCTTGACAACGCTTCGGTTTCATTACTCTTCCAAAAACAGGGAGGCTGCAATGCCTGACAGGGTGCATAACTTCAACCCCGGTCCCGCCGTGCTCCCGCGCGAAGTGCTGGATGAGTGCGCAAAAGGGGCCGTGAATTTCAACAACCTCGGCATGTCGATCATGGAGATCTCCCACCGTTCGAAGGATTTCGAGGCCGTACTCGACCGTACCCAGAAGGACATGCTCGAGATAATGGGTCTTTCGAGCGACGACTACATCGTGATGTTCCTCGGCGGCGGGGCCAGCATGCACTTCTGCATGGTGCCCATGAACTTCCTCCGCGAAGGGCAGACCGCGGACTACGTCAACACAGGCGAATGGTCCTCCAGGGCCATCAAGGAGGCCAGGCTGTTCGGCAACGTGAACGTCGCCGCCTCCAGCGAGGATTCCAAGTTCAACTACGTTCCCACTACCTTCAAGCTCACCCCGGGTGCGGCCTACGTCCACACCACAAGCAACAACACGATCTACGGAACCAGGATGACCACCTTCCCCGAGACCGGCGGCGTGGCGCACATCTGCGACATGTCCAGCGACTTCCTCTCTCGCAGGCTCGATTTCTCGAAGTTCTCGATGATCTACGCCGGCGCCCAGAAGAACATCGGCCCCTCGGGCACGGCCGCCGTGATCGCCAGGAGATCCTGGATCGAGAAGGCCAAGGACGGCCTCCCCACGATGCTCTCCTACAAGACCCACCTGAAGGGCAACTCCCTCTACAACACCCCTCCCGTGTTCCCGATCTATGTCGTGGGGCTCGTCCTCGCATGGCTGAAGAACAACGGCGGGATCGACGCGATGGAGAAGACCAACCAGAAGAAGGCCGCCCTCCTCTACGACGCGCTGGATTCGAGCGACGGGTTCTACCGCGGAACCGTGAAGCCGGATTCCAGATCCATCATGAACGTTACCTTCCGGCTCCCCTCCGAGGAGCTGGAGGAAAAGTTCGTGTCCGAGGCCAAGAAGCAGGGTCTTGTAGGCCTGAAGGGCCACAGGAGCGTCGGCGGATGCAGGGCTTCCCTCTACAACGCCCTGCCCGTCGCTTCCGTGGAAGCCCTGGTCGCCTTCATGGGAACCTTCAGGAAGGCCAACTGAGCGATACCGGGGCCTTCCCGCAGACATAGCCGTCCGTAACGAAAGCGCCCGTCTCCGAAAGGGGACGGGCGCCCGTCGTTTCCCGGCGGCAGGCGGCTTCAGCTCGTCTGGGGGCGGAATATCAGGAACAGGCCCACGGCTATGAAGAACACGTCGGCGAGGCCGGCCGCCAGCACCGGTTCCAGCGCCCCCTTGTGGCCGAGGGTCTGACCGAACCTCACGAGCGAGAAGAACAGGAACGCGAGCAGTATCGCAAGGCCGAACCCGGCCGTCTTCCCGCTGCGCGGGTTCCTGGCCGCGAGCGGGGCTCCCACCAGGACCATTATCAGGTTGGACAGGGGGAAGAACAGCTTCAGCCACAGCTCGACCCGATCGCCTCTGGTGTCGCCTCCTGCGGACTCCACCCTGGAGATGTATTCGGTCAGCTCGAAGAAGCTCATCTCCTGGGGGGCCTTGGGACGGGCCGAGAAGTCCTCCGGCGTCTCCGACAGGCCTTCGACGATCATGTCCGGTGCGCTCTGCACGATCACCTCTCCACCCGGCCCGAAATCGCGCCTCGTCGCGCCGGAGGCGCGCCAGAGGCTGTCCTCGTACCACATCCGTGCGGCGTCCAGCCTGGAGGCGATCCTCGAACTGTCGTCCAGCTCCAGTATCGTCACCCCCGTCATGGTGGCGCTGTGCCCGTCGTAGTAGCCGATCTCCATGAACAGCCCGCCCAGCGTGTGGTAGGAGAAGGCGCTGCGCCTCGTGTAGTCCACGGGGTCCCGCCTGTCTATCTCCACGCGCTTGACCATGGACTGCCTGTACTTGCCCTCCGACACTGTCGAATCCCCGACGACCATCACGAGGAGCGAGGCCAGGAAGCCCGTTACGATCATGGGCAGGAAGGTTCTCGGAACGCTCACTCCGGCGCAGGTCATCGCGGTCAGCTCGCCCCGCCTGGCCAGGGAGTGCACCAGGAACAGCGAGGAGAGAAGGATCGCCACGGGCATCACCAGCGTGACGATGTATGGCAGCCCATAGAAGTAGTACCGGACGAAGGTGGGGAATCCCACATCCTTGTCCACCCAGCGGCTGAAGTGCTCGAACGCGTCCACGCAGACGAAGATCACCACGAAGGCGCCCACGGTGGAGACGATCATCTTCACGAACCTCGTGCCGATGTACATGTCGAGCTTCCGGATCGGCATCAGTCCTCCCTCAGGAGTCCCAGCCGCTTCATGAGCGGCTTGAGGTCCGGGATGGGCACCGGGTTGCCCTCGTTGATGCTCCTGACGGTCAGATAGATTCCCAGCCCACCCATCAGAATGTTGGCCGACCACATCGTCAGCCAGCCCGGGAGGATGCCCCTGTCCGCGAGCTGCTCCCCGCCGAGGAGGAACAGGTAATAGACCAGGATGAACAGGAGGCTGACCCCGAGAGCTATACCAGCGTTGCCCTGGCGCGTGGAAAGGCCGAGGGGAACGCCGAGCAGCACGAAGACTATGCAGGCTACGGGGATCGAGTACTTCTTGTGGATCTCGACGTCCAGCTTGTTCATCGTCCTTATGCCGGACGCCGTTCTGTCGGAAAGCATCCGGATCTCCGAAGCGCGCATCATCAGGCTGTTCCTGGAAGTGTTGTACCAGCCCCTCGGCCCCAGGGGCGACTCCGACGAGTCCCGTACGAGGGCGGAGAACGGAGGGCGCCCTTCCGCGAGCGCCAGCAGCGGCTCGCGGCCCATCAGCACCATCGAATCACGCAGGACGGCCGTCTCCGCGGTCAGCGAGTCGACCGTGCTACGCATCATCGCAGCGGACATCTCGCGGTCGCCCCTGGTGTCCCTCTCCCGCCGGACGAGATCCTCGGACCTGTCCAGGTCGATCGAGTAGTTCTCGAAGTCGAGAATCCTGTAGGAGCCTTCGGCCGTGAGTTCGTGCATCTGCCCGTCTGCGAGGGCTATCCGCATCCTGTTGGCCGACATCGGTTCGATCCTGCCGCTCATCGCGGTGATGATCCTGGCGGGGGAGGAGGCCGGGGTCTGCTTTATGTAGATGCCGGTCAGTTCGCCGGTGAGATCGTCCTTGGTGTCCACGAAGATGGTGAAGCCCTCGATCCCGTCCACGAACATCCCCGGCAGTATCCTGGCGGACGGCTTCATGGTGCCTATGTCGAGCAGCAGGTTTCTGGCCATGTGGTTGGCGTCCGGCAGGACGTGGTTCCCGAAGAAGATCAGCAGTCCGGCCATCAGGGCCGCGAGCATCAGCAACGGCCACATCGTGGTCATTATGCCGACCCCCGAGGCCTTCATCGCGGTTATCTCCAGGTCTCCCGCCATGCGGCCGAAGGCCATCAGAACGGCCGCCAGCACGCCCATGGGAACGACTACCGCGATCATGGAGGGCAGCAGCAGCACGAACACCTCCATGACCGTCCTGATGGGAATCCCCTTAGTCACGATCATGTCCAGGAGGTCGAGCAGCTTGTCCAGCAGCATTACGAAGGTGAACACCGCCACCGACAGGATGAACGGAGGTATGAACTCGGCTATGGCGTATGCTTGCAGCTTTTTCATGGTGCCTCCATGATACGCACTCGACCGAACATGATCAACGCCCGGGCCTTCTCCGTCGCTGCCCCTGGAACAGGTTGCAGGCGTGGGGGTATTTGCGCTTGTGAAAACATCGGCCGGTTTCGCGCTGATCTGTTCAGCCCTGCTCACGCTGCCCCATGTCTCCCCGGGGGCCTCGGTACGCGCTCCGGCCCTGTACGCCGCCAACCCGTTCGAAGTTTACTCCGACACCCTTCCCAGGCTCTACACCATCGAGAACCTCTCGTACAGGATCTACCCGTCCCTTTCGAGAGGGCTGTTCTCGTGGAGGCCGTACATCGGCGGCGTTCCCGCAGGCCGGATGTCGTCGGGCGCGTTCGGCGGCATCCTGGACAGATCCCTCCTCGGCTCCACCAGGCTCACTCTCCGGGATTCGTTCCGCGAATCGAGCATTCCCAGGTCGAGGGAGCGGGGCTCGCTCCTGCCTACGATCTACCTCCCGATCGACATGCCGCCGATCATAGCCAGGACGATCGGGGAGGGCGGTCAGCTCGACATCTCCGGACATCAGAAGATAACCCTTTCGGGCATAACCCATGTAAGGCCCAACGCGGTGGAGGTGGAGGGGCAGAGCACCTCGCTCTTCCCGGACCTCCGCATGGAGCAGGAGCTGGTCGTTCAGCTCAACGGCACCATCGGCGAGAAGATCCACGTGGACGTGGACCACAACTCCGAGCGCCAGTACGAGCCGGAGAACAGGATCAGGCTGGCCTACGAGGGCTGGGAGGACGAGATAATCCAGTCAATAGAGGTCGGCGACGTGAGCCTGTCGATCTCCGGGCCGGAGTTCGTCGCCTACAGCATACCCCACCAGGGGCTGTTCGGCGCGAAGATGATTTCCCAGGTGGGTCCGGTGGACATAACCACCATCGCCAGCAAGGAGGCGAGTTCGGTGGAATCGGCCGAATTCGTCGGCCAGGCCACCATGGTCACCGACTCGATCCTGGACATCCACCCCGCAGGCAACACCTTCTATCTGACGTTCCCCGATTCCGTCCAGCAGCCGGTCATCACCCACATCCGGGTCTTCAGGGACGACCTGGATGGAACCAACAACGACGAAACGGGTGCGGTGGAAGGCACCTGGTTCCTGCCGGACTCCACCGGCCCCGGCTGGTGGGACGAGCTTCTGCAGGGCCCCTACGAGGACTTCGTTCTCGTGGACGACAGCACGGCGATCAGGTTCAACACTCCGGTGAACGAGGCCCACGTTCTGGCCGTATTCATGGTGGCCGACGGCGTAACCTACGGGGATTCCTCTCTCGAGTCGCTCGATCTGAAGCTGATAAAGGAGAGCAACCCCCTGCCCAGCTACCCCACGTGGAGCTACGAGCTGCGCAACAGATACTTCCTCGGCTCCAACAACATCGTACCGGAGAGCTTCAACTGCTCCATCTTCCTGACCAGGGCCGGCGAGGCTCCCGTGTCCACCCAGAACGGCGTGCCGTTCATAGAGATACTCGGGCTGGACACCAACGGCGACGGCAGCCTCGTCGACGAGAGAAGCGCGGTCGACTGGGAGAACGGCTACCTCGTCTTTCCCGACTGCAGGCCCTTCGAGAATGAAGGCCTGGAGATACGGAATCCGCTCGTTTACGACAAGCGCAACCCGGACCCGGCCGACAGCCGCTACTTCATCGCCGTCGAGTACAGGGCGGCATCCACCACCTTCTCCCTCGGCAGGATCGGAATAGTCGCCGGGAGCGAGGTCGTCACCCTCAACGTGAGCGGCCAGACCAGAACCCTGACGCGCGACGTGGACTACACGATCGTCTATGAGATAGGCATCCTGACCCTCATGGGCGAAGCCGCCGAACTCGCGCAGAATCCCAGCAACGTGCTGTCTGTGAGATTCGAATACCTCCCCTTCATGGCGGTGCAGCAGAGAACCCTGTTCGGAACCCGCGCGGTCTACACTCTGGGCTCGGGCACGTGGATAGGCGCCACGGCGATGTTCGAGGACGCCGACACGCCCGACGACCGCCCCCGGGTGGGCGAAGAGCCCACCAGGACGCTCGTCACGGACATCGACGCGCGGTACGAAGCCTCGCCAAGGTTCCTCACCGATGCGGTGAACCATCTCCCCGGCATCAACACCGACGCGGAGAGCAGATTCGTCCTGTCGGGCGAGCTGGCGGCCAGCTTCCCCAACCCGAACACCTCCGGCAAGGCCTACATCGACGACATGGAGGGAACCGAATCCTCTCTGTCTCTGCAGACGATGCGCCAGAGCTGGCACCGGTCGAGCGCCCCCGGGGACTATTCCGTATTCGACAATCCTCCCGGCACGCTGCAGTGGTACAACTTCACCAACCGGTGGCTCATGCGGCAGATCATCACCAACTGCCCCGACGCTCAGAAGAACGACAAGGTCAACTCCGTGCTCGAGATGGTGTTCGACCCGGCCCAGGGAAGCTCGTCCTCCTGGGGCGGCCTGATGCGCTGCATCGATCCATACGGGCTCGACTTCTCCTCCAGGACCCGCGTGAGGCTCTATGTGAGAGCCACCGGATCGGCCAGGGACGCTCGTCTCTACCTCGACCTGGGCGAGCGGATCGACGAGGACTCCTACTGGCTGGAGAGGACGGGCGACACCCTCGAAATCAGGGCGAACGGCCGCCTGGACACGGAGGATGCCGACGGCAACGGCAGCTACAGCAACGGTGAGGACACGGGGCTCGATGGGCTGATGGACGAGGACGAATACCCTCTCTCCACAGAACCCGATCCGAACCGGGACAACTACTTCCTCGACGAGAGCCTGCCGATTCACGAGCGCTACCGACACGTGAACGGCACGGAGGGCAACAGCGTACTGGATACGGAGGATCTCAACGGCAACGGCATGCTGGACAGGGCCAACTCCTTCTTCAGGATCGAGATACCTCTGAACGACCCGGACTACGTCATCTCCGGCCCCAACGAGTACGGCTGGATGCTCGTGGAGATCCCCCTCTCGGACACCAGCCTCGTCACCGTTCCCGCCATCAGCGGCTCCAACCCGACCTGGGAGAAGATCAGCTATGCCAGGCTCTGGATGGAGGGCTTCACCCAGCGGGACACGATCAACGTCTATGACTTCGCGGTGGTGGGCAACAGATGGGAGCAGAGGGCGGTTGTCCTCTTCGACAGCATAGGCATACCGGTCGCGCCGGGCGAGGAGCTGATCGTCTCCACCGTGAACAACCAGGACAGCTACGAGTACGCGGCCGACCCTCCCCCCGGAGTCAGCCCCGGACGCGACGAGAACGGCGACCTCAAGCTGGAGCAGTCGCTGGTGCTGGCCGCCTCGAACATCCTACCCGGGCACGAGGGGCTGGCGACCCAGTACTACTATTCCTCCGAGAACTACACCGGCTATTCGACAATCCGCTATCCCGTCCACGGGGATTCCCGGGCCGACGGAGAGTTCTTCCTCAGGATGGGCAGGGACACTCTCAACTACTACGAGATCGTCACCGCGCTCGCTCCCGGGTGGCAGCAGGTCGAGGTCGATCTCAACGATCTCGCCTCGCTGCGGGAAAGGAAGCAGGAGAGCGGGCTCGTGTTCCTTCGACAGGGGAACCTGGCCGTGAGAGGAAATCCCAGCCTGAGCGACGTCATGGCCCTGAGCGCCGGGGTCCGCAACACGAAGCAGGGCAGCCTCACGACCACGGTCTGGCTCGACGACATAGTTCTCCTCAATCCCTACGGGGAGCCCGACTACGCCAGGCGGCTCAGCGCAATGGTGGAGATGGCCGATCTGATCAGGCTGAACGGCGACTACAGAAGCGTAGGCGCCGATTTCCACAGCCTAGGAGCCACTTCAGGCCAGGGCAGGACGATCACCAGGTTCGGGTCCGACGTCACTCTCTACACGGAGCGCTTCACGCCCAGGACATGGTTCCTCTCCATGCCGGCTTCCTATGCGTGGAGCAGGGAGTACTCCGAACCCAGGTTCCAGTCCGGCTCCGACAGACGGCTGGACGGGGACGAGGCCTGGGAGAACCGCACCCAGACCGACCGGCGGGATACGAACGTCACCCTCCGCCGCAACAGGTCCGGCTCCACCGGTCCGGCCAGGTATCTGCTCGACCCGTGGCAGCTCGGACACGCGTACGGGCTGACGCTCGGCAGGTCGCCCCTGTACATGGACACGACGCGAACCGCCAGGGGCCAGATCGGCTACGACCTGGGCCTGCCCCGGATTCGGCTCCTGAGCCTTCCCGTCGCCGAGTTCTTCAGCCCCTGGCCGACTCGCATAGCGTGGAACGTCATCCGTCAGAACAACTGGGATACGAGGTGGGAACAGGGCGATGCGGACACGGTGCAGACCCGGGCCGTCCGGGCCCGGACACTCGGGACTGACTTCTCACTGGCGTTCGGCTTCTGGAAGGGTCAGTCATCCTCGTTCTCCCTGGGGGTGGGCAGAGATCTGCTCTATCCCTGGTACGGCGACCTCTCGATGAACACGGGGCGCGAGGTGAACCGCACACAGAATCTCAGCCTCTCGCAGGATCTGAACCTCCTGAATCTCCTGATGCCGAGACTCAGCTACGATGCGGTGTATCGCTCCAGCAGGCTCGCCCCTCACACTACCAGCGGGCGCGATTCCCTCGGGCGCCCCGGCGCGACGGTGTCGGCCACGAAGAGGCTGAATCTGAGGGTCGGACTGGTACAGGCGCTGAGATACGTCGCGAGGCTCCGCGACGAGAGGCTGGACGAGCAGGCCCCGCCGGGCAGTCCCAGATGGATTCTGGCCAGGCTCGACAGATGGTCGGGCAACATCACCGATCCGACGATAGTGATAGCCCGGACGGAAGGCACCGACTACCGGGAACTCGTCTCCTATCCGGACTACCGGTATCGCCTTGGACTCGAACCCATCCTGGACGGGATCGTTCCATACGACCGCACGATAAGCGACAACCTCCAGGTGTCGGGCGGCGTGCGGCCGATCTCGTCGATGTCCGTCAGGTCGGAATACGCACGCACCGACACCAGGCACTTCTACTCCGGCTACTGGAACCGCCGTCTGGCGACCACCTGGCCTTCCGTAAGCGTTTCCTGGACGGGTCTCGAACGCTTCGCCCCGCTGGAGAGGATTCTCAGGTCGGGAACCCTCAGCACGGGCTACCGGGTCGAGACGACGGAGAGCGGACGATTCGAGGACGACGAATACATAAGGACGAGCAAGACGGAATCCACGAGGTGGTCGCCGCTCTTCAGCATCAGCGGCACGCTGAAGAACACCGTCCAGATAACGCTCTCGGACAACGTCACCAACTCCGTCACGATCAACTACACCGGTACGAGAGCCTGTACCAGGAGCAACAGCAACAGCTTCTCGCTCAACCTCCAGTACGCGTTCAGCGCCCCCGGGGGGCTCTCCATCCCGCTGCCCCTGCTCGACCGCCTGAGGGTGAGCTTCCGGAGCGAGCTGACCACGGCGCTCAGGATCACGCGCACCAGGACGGGGGCCGTAATCGAGATTCCGGGCTTCGAGGACAGGGTGCAGAGCGACAGGGTGGAATGGAGGATCGAGCCCTCGGCCAACTACGACTTCGGTACAGTCACCGCGGGGATGACTGCGATCTACGGCTGGAAGACGGACGGAGTGAACTCCATTTACGACCAGAAGGACGTCGGTCTGGATGTCTGGGTGATGATCAACTTCTAGCCTTCACCCCTGTTTCATTGACAGACAGCCTCCCGGCAGTGAAAATTGCACGGAACGATATGGTGATCCGTTTGTGGACTTCTGATACCGAGCCGGCCCGCGCGGCTTCAAGATGAGGGGTGGAACCCATTTGAAACTCGGCCAGATGCTTCTTCAAGCCGGTCTGATCACGCGGGAGCAGCTCGAACTCGCTCTGAAGCAGCAGCGTGCCGAGGGCGGGCGCCTGGGCTACAACCTCGTCAAGTTAAAGGCCATCTCCGAAGCCGATCTGAACGAAAACCTGGCGAAACAGCACAGGGTCGAAAGCATCAACCTCGACGAAATGGCCATTGATGGCGAAATCGTGAGGCTGGTTCCTCCCGAGGTGGCCAAGCGGTACGAGGTCGTTCCCATCAGCAGGGAAGGAAAGGTCCTGGTCGTCGCCATGGCCGATCCGGACAACCTGTTCGCGATAGATGACCTGCGCTTCTCCATCGGTTTAGAGATCGAGCCCCACATCTGCGCCACCAGCATGATCCTCCGCGCCATCAGGCGCTACTACCCCGAGACGGAGGCGCTGGTCTCCCTCGACCAGAAGAGCATCGTCGAGAAGTACGACGAACCCGGTGACGACATTCCCAGCGAGAACATCCTCGTGGGCGACGAGGTGTTCGAATCCATGATCACCGAGGAGGAAGACACCGCCATAGAGGAGGACGACATCTCCAGCCTCGTGGCGGATTCCCCCGTGGTGAAGCTCGTGAACAGCATCATCAGCGATGCGGTCAAGCGCGGCGCGAGCGACATCCATTTCGAGCCGTTCGAGAGGTACATCAGGATCAGGTTCAGGATAGACGGCGTGCTCCACGAGGTCATGCGCCCGAGCAGGAAGTACAGGTCCGCCATAGTCAGCAGGCTCAAGATTCTGGGCGGCATGAACATTGCGGAGAGGCACCTTCCCCAGGACGGCCGTCAGAAGATCCGCGTAGGGGACAGGTTCGTCGACATGCGTCTCGCCACCCTTCCCACCCTCTTCGGCGAGAAGGTGGAGGTCCGCCTGCTCGACCGCAGCAAGGTCATCCTGGACCTCGAGAAGCTGGGCATGGAGGAGGAGAGCCTCAAGGAACTCCGCAGGGCGATCAGGCGCCCCTATGGCATCGTCCTAGTCACCGGCCCCACGGGTTGCGGCAAGACGACGACGCTCTACTCGGCCCTCACCGAACTCAACGACGTGGGCGTGAACATCATGACCGCCGAGAACCCGGTCGAGTTCAACCTCAAGGGCATCAACCAGGTCCAGATGAACGAGGACATCGGCCTCACTTTCGCCTCGGCGCTGAGGGCATACCTCCGGCAGGACCCCGACATCATCATGGTCGGCGAGATCAGAGACCAGGAAACCTCCCAGATCGCCATCCGGGCGGCGCTCACCGGGCACCTGGTGCTGTCCACCACGCACACCAACGACGCTCCCAGCACGGTAAACAGGCTCATAGACATGGGCACCGAACCCTTCATGCTCAGCACCTCGCTCGTGGCCATCTGCTCGCAGCGGCTCATCAGGAGGGTCTGCCCCAGGTGCAAGGCGCAGATTCACGTGCCCGAAGAGGCGCTCGTCGAGGCCGGAATCGATCCGGCCAGGTTCGCCAACTTCACGTTCGAGGAGGGCACGGGCTGCGACTACTGCAACAACACCGGCTACAGGGGCCGTGAGGGCATCTTCGAGGTCATGCCGGTTACGGAGGAGATCAGACAGCTCATCGAGAGCGACGCCAACAGCATCCAGATAGAAAAGGCCGCCCTCGCCGCCGGCATGGTCAACCTGCGCGAAGCCGCCCTGCGCAAGCTCGAGCGTGGTCTGACCACCTTCGAGGAAGTCGTAAGGAGCACCATAGGTGGTGATTAGCGACCGCCGTCGTTTCGGCCCGGTTCTCCTCCCGCGTGGAGACGCGCGTGGGTGCCGTCCGGAAGGCCCGCCGGCTGCGCCGCCTGCCGATATGTCGCTCGCCGCCCGGCGGGTCGGTCGTCCGGATGCTTAGCCGACTCGGCATGATGCTGGTGGAGGCCGGCATCGTCACCGTCGACGAGGTCGAGAGCGTCATCAGCGAGTTCGGCCCCGGCGAGACGGACCTGGCGGAGAGCCTCGTCGCCCTTGGCAAGGTTCCCGAAGAGATAGTCACCGAGTTCCTGGCCGAGATATACAGCGTCGATCCCATCTACCTGAACGAAGTGCGGCTCGATCCCGCGCTCGCGTCCGTGATCCCCGAGGACACCGCCCGCAAGTTCATAATCATCCCGATAGCCGACGACGGGAACTTCGTTCACATAGCGATGGCCAATCCGGGCAACCTCTTCGCGGTCGACGAGGTGAAGTTCGCCGTGGGCCGCGAGATACTGGTCTTCGCCTCGGCTCCCTCCGCCGTCAGGCGCTGCCTCGACGACCTCTACGGCAAGGTCGACGACCTCGTCACCGTGGAGGAGAAGCTCGAAAACTACGACGAGAGCGAGCACGACCTCGAAACCGTCGAGAGTCTCGAAGTGATCGACGACGAGGAGGAGGAGGTCGTCCAGGACGACTCCGCAATGGGGGACGCCCCGGTGGTGAAGTTCGTCGAGCAGGTGATAAGCCGCGCCGTGAGAATCGAAGCCAGCGACATCCACATCGAGCCCTACGAGAGATACCTGCGGATAAGATACCGCCGCGACGGCACCTGCTTCGAGGTGCGCAGGCTCCCTAAGGACATCCAGCCCTCCATACTCAGCCGCCTCAAGATCATGGCCAGGATGGACATAGCCGAGAAGCGCAAGACCCAGGACGGCAGGATCAAGGCCAAGGTCGACAACCGCTGGATCGACTTCCGGGTGAACGCCGTGCCCACGGTCAACGGCGAGAAGATCGTCCTCCGCATTCTCGACAGGGGCAACCTCGAGTTCGACCTGAGGCAGCTCGGCTTCCCCGAGGACGCTCTGGAGAACTTCATGAAGGGCGTCCGCTCGCCATATGGCATCGTGCTCGTCACCGGGCCCACGGGAAGCGGCAAGACGACCACGCTCTACTCCGCCCTCAGCTCCCTGAACACTCCCAGGGTGAACATCATCACGGCGGAGGACCCGGTGGAGTACAACATCGACGGCATCCTCCAGACCCAGATCGACTTCGCCATGGGTTACGACTTCGCCGGCGCCCTCCGTGCGATTCTCAGGCAGGATCCGAACATCATCATGGTGGGCGAGATAAGGGACCTGGAGACCGCCTCGATAGCGATCAAGGCCGCCCTGACGGGGCATCTGGTGTTCTCAACGATCCACACGAACGATGCGCCAAGCACGATCAACAGACTGATAGACATCGGCATCAAGCCGTTCCTGGTCGCCTCCGCGGTGCGCACGATCATGGCGCAGAGGCTTCTGAGGAAGGTGTGCAGGAACTGCCGTGAACCACATACTCATACCCCTGAGGAACTCATGGAGGCCGGCATCGACCCGTCGGAGTTCGAAGGCGCGCAAACCTTCGTGGCCAAGGGCTGCAAGGTCTGCAACGGATCGGGGTACAAGGGCCGGACGGGCATATACGAGGTCATGACCATTGACAAGTACGTCAGACAGGCAGTAATTGACAAGGTCGCCACCGGTGCGCTCAGGGTCATCGGCGTGGAGAGCGGCATGAGAACCCTGAGGATGGACGCCGTGGACAAGATGAAGAACGGACTTTCCACCCTCGAAGAGATCAACCGCGTCACCGCGGACGACGACTCGGAGGTCAAGGAGGCCCGGAAGAGGTATCTCGCGAAGGTCGAGGAAGGCGAGCTGAAGCCCTAGGACACTCCAACGGACCCCGATACGAAAGGCCGGCCGGCATGAACATCAAGCAGCTCCTGAAGGACATGATGGAGAGGAGGGCGACGGACCTCCACCTGACGGTCGGCGCCCCTCCGGTCATCCGGGTCGACGGCGACCTCCTGCGGATGGAGTACGACCCGCTGACGCCGCAGGACACGCAGGATCTCGTCTACAGCCTCCTCCGGGACGAGCAGAAGAAGCGCTTCGAGATGGACAAGGAGCTGGACTTCGCCTTCGGCATCAAGGGGCTGTCCAGGTTCCGCGCCAACGTGTTCAACCAGCGCGGCTGCGTCGCCTGTGCGATCAGGGTGATCCCCTACGAAATCCTGGGCTTCGAGGAGCTGGGGCTGCCGCCGGTGGTGGCGACTCTCGCCGAAAAGAGGCAGGGCCTCGTACTCGTCACCGGCCCCACGGGATGCGGAAAGAGCACGACACTGGCCTCGATGCTCCGCAAGGTCAACGCTACGCGTCCGTGCCACATAGTCACGGTGGAGGACCCGATCGAGTACGTCCATCACCACGACAAGGGAATCGTCAACCAGCGGGAGATAGGGGACGACACCAAGGGCTTCGCCAGCGCCCTCCGCTACATCCTCCGGCAGGACCCCGACGTGGTGCTGATAGGCGAGATGCGCGACATGGAGACGATGCAGGTGGCCCTCAACATCGCCGAGACGGGTCACCTCACGCTCGCCACCCTCCACACGAACTCCACTTACGAGTCGATAAACAGGATCATCGACACCTTCCCTCCCCAGAGCCAGGAGCAGGTCAGGAGCCAGCTCTCCTTCGTGATGCTGGGCGTGCTGACCCAGCAGCTCGTGCCCCGCATGAGGGGCACCGGAAGATCCCTGGCCGCCGAGGTGCTGGTCTGCACGGCGGCGGTGCGCGCGGCGATAAGGGAGGACAAGCTGCACCAGATCTACGGCATGATGCAGGCCGGCCAGAAGTTCGGCATGCAGACGATGAACCAGGCCCTGTACAAGCTTTATGCGAAGAGGGACATCTCGAAGGAGGTCGCCCTCGAACGCTCGCCCGACCCTGTTGAACTCGAACAGATGATGGTAACGGGTCGCGAGGTACTATAGACGACGGGAGATTGCGATGCCTGAATTCCTATGGTCAGGTACCAACAAGCAGGGCCGCACCCTCTCCGGGTCGATATCGGCCGCGACCAGGAAGGATGCGGTCGATCTTCTCGAGAAGAGGGGCGTGTCGAACGTAAAGATCCGCTCGAAGGGCATGGATCTCGGCAAGCTGGGTCAGTTCGGCACCAACATCACGGACAAGCAGCTCGCCACCTTCACTCGGCAGTTCGCCACCATGATCAATGCGGGTCTTCCACTCGTCAACTGCCTGCAGATCCTCTCCCGCCAGCAGGACAACAAGGCCTTTCAGACCATCATCAGCGAACTGACGGCCGACGTTGAGAAGGGCGGAACCCTGGCCGAGGCCATGGGCAGGCACTCCGGCATCTTCAACGAACTCTACGTCAACATGGTCTTCGCAGGCGAACAGGGCGGCATCCTGGACACGATCCTGTCCAGGCTGGCGACCCACCTCGAGAAGGCGGCCAGCCTCAAGTCCAAGATTAAGACCGCCATGATGTACCCCATGGTCGTCATGATAGTCCTCGCCCTCGTCATTTCCGTGATGCTCATCTTCATCATCCCGATCTTCGCGCAGATGTTCTCCGACCTCGGAGGCGACCTGCCCGGGCCCACCAAGGTCGTCGTAGCCCTGTCGGAGTTCTTCATCGCGAACTTCCTCTTCATCATCATAGGCATCGTCGTGGCCGTCGTGGCCTACAAGATGTGGTACAAGACCGACACCGGGCAGAAGGTCATCGACAGAGTCAAGCTGTCGATGCCCATCTTCGGATCGCTCCAGCGCAAGATGGCGATAGCCAGGTTCACCCGCACACTGGGCACCCTGGTCTCCAGCGGCGTGGCCATCCTGGACGGTCTCAGCATCACCTCCAAGACGGCCGGCAACAGGGTGGTGGCCGACGCCATCATGCAGGCGCGCACCAGCATCTCCGGCGGCGAGAACATCTCCAATCCGCTGGAGGCCTCAGGCGTGTTCCCCTCGATGGTCACCTCGATGATCGCGGTGGGCGAGGAAACGGGCGGCCTGGACGACATGCTGCTCAAGATCGCCGACTTCTACGAGGAGGAGGTCGACGTCGCCGTTGCCGGGCTCACCTCCGTCCTCGAGCCGATCATGATCGTCGTCCTCGGCGGCGTGGTCGGCGGGATGGTCATCGCGATGTATCTGCCGATCTTCGACCTCATCGGGGCCGTGGGGGGCCAGTAGGCGCCGCCGGGTCGATCCGGTGATGAGACTCGACGCAGGCAGGCGCCTCACCTGGGTTCAGGTGTGGCGCCTGGCCGTACTCGGTTCCCTTTGCGCCTTCGGAATCGCCGTGCTGGGCTCCAGCCAGGTCCGCGACGCATACCTCGCAGCCGCCGCCGTTCTGCTGGGCAACAGCATCCTCTACCTGCTGCTGTCCTCACGGAAGCCGGAGAGCCGGCTCCCGGCCTGGCTCCTGTGCTGCCTGGACGCCTTCGTGATCGGAGTCATCGTCCACTACGCCGGCGGCATCGACGGCCCGTTCGCGATGGTATTCGTGCTCCACGCAATGCTGGCGGGATACCTGCTCGGAGTGCGGGGCGGCGCCTGGATCGCCATGACGGACACCCTGATCCTCGCCTTGTCGGGGATGCTCACCCTCTCGGGGAGGGCGCCGGCCGAAGGCAGCGCCGTCATAGCGCGCCTGGGGCTCGACGCTCCGGCCGATCTCTCGGGCCAGTACATCGCGCTGAGGGTGTTCCTCCACGCCCTGCTCCTGCTCTCGGTGGGGCTCGTCTCGGGCTATCTGACCGAACTGCTCCGGAGGCAGTCCGGCAGGCTCCAGAACGCCCTGGAGGCACTCAAGGCGAGCAGGGCCGGCTCCAGGGACATCCTGGAGAACCTGGCCGACGGCATCCTGGTCCTGGATTCCGGGGGCCACCCGCTCCGGGCTAACGCCTCGCTCTGCAGGATGCTCTCGCTCGGGGAGGACTGGGAGCAGAAAGTCAGAGAGACGCAGCTATACCGGCTGCTCGCCGGCTATCGGAAGGCGGGAGCCTTCCCGGACAACATAGACCTCGTCACGGACGACAGGATTCTCGAATGCCGCATGGGAATGTTCACCGACTCCTACGGGGAGGAGCCGGGCGCGATGGCCATCCTCAGCGACGTAACCGAGATAAGGCACCTCCAGAGCAGGCTGGAGGAGCGCGAGAAGCTGGCGGTTGTCGGGCGTCTCTCGGCCACCATGGCGCACGAGATCAGGAATCCCCTCGCCTCTATAAGCGGGGCGGCACAGGTGATCCGCACGGGCGGCCTGGACGAGGCCGGCGAGGCCCGGATGATCGACATGATAATAAACCAGTCCCGCCGGGCCTCGGACATCATCGAGGGATACCTGGAGGTAGCCAGAAGCGGCAAGGCCCGCGAGGAATCCGAGATCAGGCTGGACATGCTGATCCGGGGCGTGGTGGAGGGGGCGCGCAACAGCTACGCCAGGAACGTCGAGATCAGGCTCCATCCGATGCCCGAAACGACGATAAGGGGAAGGGAGCAGAGGCTCCTCCAGGTCTTCGAAAACCTGCTCCGGAACTCGGCCGAGGCCCTCGATTCCAGTTCCGAAGGTCGCATCGAGATAGAACTGGTCCACAGGGACGACCGCGTCAGGGTGACGCTCCGCGACAACGGCCCCGGCATGCCGCCGGAGACGCTCGCCCGCGCCTCCGAGCCCTTCTTCACCACGAAGGAGCTGGGCACCGGCCTGGGTCTCTACGTAGCCAGGCGGGTCGCCGAGGAGCACGGGGGCTCGGTCTCGTTCTCCGCCGTAGAGGGCGGGGGGCTTTCCGTGACTGTCGACCTCCCCGAGAACGGGGCCGGCGAATGACGTCCCAGCTCAGGCTCATGATAGTGGACGACGAGCCCTCCATGCTGGAGTGGCTGAGCGTGCTGCTCTCCCAGAAGGGCTTCGAGGTCCACTGCTTCACTTCTCCGCTCAAGGCCCTGGACCACGCGGCCGGGAGAACGCCGGACATCGCCCTGGTGGATCTGCGCATGCCGGGGATGGACGGGATCGATCTGTTGTCCGAACTCCGCAGGCTCAACCCCGAGCTGGTGGGGATCATCATGACGGCCTATTCGAGCATAGACAGCGCCGTGAAGGCCATGAGGCAGGGTGCCAGCGACTATCTGATAAAGCCTTTCGAGGTCGAACAGCTCATGATTTCGCTGGAGAGGTCGCTTAAGGTCCGTGAGGTGCTCACCGAGAACCGGGTTCTGCGCCGGCAGGTGCGCACCAGCTTCGACTTCTCCGAGATAGTGGGCAAGACCGAAGTGATGCTGCAGCTTCTCGAACAGGTGAGGATCGTGGCCGACAAGGAGAGCACCGTCATCATCACCGGCGAGAGCGGAACCGGCAAGGAGCTGGTGGCGAGGGCGATACACTACAACAGCCGCAGGTCGTCCGGGCCCTTCCTGGCAGTGAACTGCGGCAGCTTCACCAGCACCCTGCTGGAGAGCGAACTCTTCGGGCACGTGAAGGGCGCCTTCACCGGCGCCCACAAGGACAAGGACGGCCTGCTGGTAGCCGCATCCGGAGGCAGCTTCCTGCTGGACGAGGTCAGCGAGCTGGACCGCGACCTCCAGGTCAAGCTGCTGCGCGCCCTCCAGGAGCGCCAGGTGCTTCCGGTGGGCGGCACGAAGCACGTACCGTTCGACGTCAGGCTGATCGCCGCCACGAACGTGGATCTCAAGAGCAGGGTGGATGCGGGGGAGTACAGGGCGGACCTCTACTACAGGCTGAACGTGATCCCCCTGCACGTTCCGGCCCTGCGCGAGAGGGCGGCGGACATCCCTCTCCTGATCGAGCGTTTCAACAAGCTCTACTCGTCCAGGTTCGGAGCGCCTCTGAAGAAGCTGACTCCGGAAGCCATGAACGCCCTCAGGCGGTATCCCTGGCCGGGGAATGTGAGGGAGCTGGAGAACCTTGTCGAGCGCCTCTGCGTGATGGTTCGCGGCGAGACTGTGGATGTGGACGACCTTCCGGAGACCTTCCTGGGCGTGGAAGCCGCCCCTGCACGGGCGTCCGAACCGGATGCGCCGGAAGCCGCGCCGTTCCCGGAGTCCGGCGTCCTGCCTCCGCTGCACGAAATCGAGGAGGCCTGGATCAGGTTCGTCCTCGACCACAGGGCGGGGGGGCAGAAGAAGCTCGCAGCGAAGCTCCTCGGTATCGACGAGAGCACTCTGCACAGAAAGCTCGACCGCTATGCGAAGAAGGCCGATGGCGGGCGCGGCTGACCGTACCCGCCACGGAAGCCACGCTTTCGATATCCTCTTCCTGCTCGTTCTCGCGATCGCCGGATTCCTGCTGGGGCAGTCCGGGATACCGGTCGAGGACGGGGGGGAGGCGATTACGGTCGCCCGCCTGGGCGGCACCATGCATCCCCCCGGGATGCCGCTGCTCGCCCTGCTCCTCCGGGTGTCCTGGCTCGCCGGCGAGGCGGGGCCTGTCATCCTCATGGCCCTGTGCTCCGCGTTCTCCCTGTGGCTTCTCTTCCGCAGGGCCGGAGCTGCGGGCCTCGCCATGGCCCTTGCGGTGCTGTCGATGCCCGCGTTCCGGGCGAGGGTCCTGGCCTGGGACGCATACGGTCCGCTGTTCCTCCTGTTCAGCATCGCCCTTTCGATGCGAACGGCTTCAGCCCCGCTGACCGGCTACCTCACAGGCCTCGCCCTGTCCGTTCACCCCTGGGGCGTCCTCCTTCCGGCCGCATCCGGCATCCGCCGTCATGGCATCGCGACCGCCGCGGTATTCCTGATCGCCGGCGCCTCGCTCTACCTCGCGCTCCCCGTCATGTCGGCGGCCGGTTGCGCGGTGGACTGGGGCACGCCCGGGGATCTCGAAGGCTTTGTCCGTCAGGTGAGCGCCTCGGGGTACAGGGAGGTGTACGGAGCCTCGATGGGCAGGTTCTCGCCGGAAGCCCTGTACAGGCACCTCGGAACTGTCGGTGGGATGCTCTGGCCCGCCTTCTGCCTTCCCGTCGCCATCGGAGCCGTATCCCTGTTCAGAAGCCGCGGCCGTGAGCTGGCGGTTCTCCTTGCCCTGGTCATGTTCGACCTTCTGTTAGTCGTCTTCATCAACCCCATGGCCTCGGGCACTTCGCAGACGGCCTGGCTCACCCTGCTTGCATTCTGCGGTCTGGCCTCGGCATCCCTCCGACGCCTGCCCACGGTCGCTTCGCTGCTGATATCGGCCGCCGTGGCTTCCGCTTCGCTGGCGGAGCGCGCCGACCCTCTGCCGGACCAGGAGCCGGAAATCCGGCGCCTGCTTGGCTCGGCCCCGCTGGAATCGGGGTTTTTCCTCTCCGACAACGATCTGCTCTACGGCTGCTGGATGGAGAAGTACGCCAGGGATCTGCGCCCGGACGTCGTGCTGCTCTCCACCGGCAACTTCTCGCCCTGGTTCGAACGGCTCGCGAGGCGCTACAACCCCGACCTGGACACTTCCGGCGGCCTGTACGAAGCCGGAGGGCCGGGCACTCCGCGCGAAGTCCTCGTGGCGAGGCTGATGGAGATGACGATCCGGAACAACCCGCAGAGGGAGTTCTTCACCGATCTCTGAGGCTTGCATAATGCAAACCGGCGGCCCGGCCGGATGCCGGCTCCCATCCGGGCCGGGGTTGCGCAAATCCTCTCCCCGTGTGTATTATCTAGGCATCCGATGCGTCCTGGCACGGTTGTTGCTACATGTATTGCCGAAAGTGCCCCAACCCTCGAAAGGAGATAGCAGAATGAAGAAAGGCTTCACCCTCATCGAACTCATGATCGTCGTCGTGATCATCGGCATCCTGGCCGCCATCGCGATCCCCAAGTTCGGTACGGTCAGGGACCAGGCCGAGGAGGCCGCCTGCCGCAGCAACATGCGTTCCCTGGCTTCGGCCGAGACCATGTACTACGGCAAGTACGAAACCTACACCACTGTAGCCAATCTTGCCTCAAGCGACATGATGGGGAACGCCGACGTCACCCAGTGTCCTACAGCTGACGATATCTACGACATCACAGCTACCGCAACTACATACACAATTCCTTGCCCTGCCGGCACCAATTTGCACGGGAGCATCATCGACGGCATCATGAGCTGGCAGAGCGAGTAGCTGACACGACGATCGGGTGCGTTGCGGCGGGCCTCCGGCCCGCCGCTCTTTTTTACCCCGGATAGTCCACCCGGCACAGGATGTACACCCCGTCGCCCGCCACCTCATGCAACAAGGAGGGTTGCCCGCCGAGGACGGCCAGCGAGTCCGACGGATCCACCGCGTCAGGCGAAGGTCTCCAGTAGAAGAGCGGGACCATGTCCATGCCCATCGGATCGTATCTGACGAAATAGATGTGCGTGATCCCCAGGTCGGCCATGACTGACAGCTCATCCTCGATGGAGCCGGCGTTAAACAGCCTTCTGGCCTTGGGATGGGTGCGGGCGCAGATGACCGGAAAGTCGGAGTGGTATCTCTCATCCGAGAAAAGGGAGAGGATGACCGAACCCTCGGGAAGGGTTTCGTTCGCTATGAGCTGGATGTATCTCGGGGAGAGATATGTGTCCATGTCATAGGTAAGGATTTTGGACGAGCGCATGAATCCGGTCATGAACCGGAACCTGGCGGCCATCTGCGATGTTGCTGAAACCGCCCCGGCGAAGCAAAGCCCTAACGCGAACCCCCTCCACCCTGCGGGCCACCACGAGGCGCCTGCGACAGCGATGAGCGGAAGTGCCATCAGCGTGTACTTGGCGCTCCAGGCGGTGGGCGTGAGCAGTATCGAGGCGAGTATCATGTAGCCCCCGAACACGCCTATGAGAATCGTCCTTCGCCGCCTGCCCTCCTTTTTCAGAGCCATCGAGGCGAAACCCACGGCCAGCAGCATGAGCGGATAGTCCCAGGCGAGCGACAGGTTACCCAGGTCGGTCAGGAGCCCGGGTCTCTCGCGGAAAGACAGATTATCAAGAGCCGGCACCGGTGTCCATGCCCACTCTCCCGTCGCGGTGGGAAAGCTGAGGGAGCCGAAGTATAGGAGCGAACCGGTGTGGATGAAGGTTCGCACCATATAGCAGGCCGGCAGCGCCAGCATGACCGCGAGGCCCGCACACAGGCGCCTCCAGTCGATCCTTTCCGAAACCGTCACGAGAACGAGGAAGAAGGGCAGCAGGATCCATGCCGTCATCTTCACCGCCAGCGCCGCTCCGAACAGCACGAGCGGCCACAGTCCCGTCCCCTCTCCTCCGGAGAGCAGCTTCCTGGCCGGTACGGCCATAGCCGCCGTCACGAAAAAGTTCAGCGTCATGTCCACCTTGGCGAGCGATCCCCAGCCCGTGAGCATGTTCGATGCCATCACGGCGGTCAGCGCGGTCAGCGTGCCGGCGGCTCCCAGCCCGAACACTCCTGCCGCAAGCAGGACGGAGGCTATGAGCAGGCTCATCTGGAAGACCTGAAGCAGACTGATCCTGTCCATCCGTATCTCCAGGCTGTCCGAGTCGATCCCCTCGAAGCCTGATATGCCCGGCAGCGCCATCGACGCCGGCCACAGCGCGAGCGTCTCGCCGAGAAGGGGCATGGCCGAGAATTGGGTCTCTTCGAGGAAGAAGATGTGACCCTCCTCCAGCCATCTGTCAGGCTGCACCGCATAGGTGATCAAGGGATCCGGGTTGTCGTTCGGCCTGGCAGCCCTGAAAAGCGTGCTGGGAACCAGGACCATCAGGAGCAGAACGAGCAGAACGCCGAGCGGTGAGGGCCTGCATGGCTTCCTTGTGCGGAGCTTCGGGCGGAGTTCCGAAGCGATCCGGACGATACCATAGAGTCCGGCCGCCGCAATGAGGGTCGCCATGAGGCTGGCATTCAGCAGATGCAATACGGATAGTACAAAAGCCATGAGCAGGAAGGCCAGCATTCCGCATAGCACGGGAGGGCCCGGCATATGTTTCAGGTACTTCCGGACCGGCCTCTCGAGGAGGGCGCCAGCTCCGTGGAATGCAGCCCATAGAAGCATAATCCTCGCGAAGACCAGAAGAGCCGCAGGAAACCTTGTCATTATGACCTCCCGTTCCGATTCCGGAAGATAGCTCGATTGATGCCGGACTGGCACCACCGGTTCAAGCAGGCTATTCTTGGATCAACGACGGGAGGTGCCGTTCTGGGCAGGAATGCTTTTCCTCTGTTTGTCGCCGTTCTGCTCTCCATTGTCGTCGTTCACACCTATCCGTACGACAATGTCGTCACCCGCTGGGCCCTAACCCGCAGGCTCTGCGACAGCGGGGTTCTCGACATCGACAGGTACGGATTCCTGACGAACGACAAGGCATCGGCCGGCGGCCGCTGCTACTGCGACAAGGCCGTCCTCCTCTCCATTGCAGCAGTACCGATCTGCCTGGCGTCCTCGGCACTCGGCGCGGGGGAGCCGGACGAGCCGGAAGGCATCCTGGTCGATCCAGCCCGCTTCGTCTCCGAGAAGCTCCTGGTCGGAGGCTGCTTCCTTCTGCTCCTGCTGGCCCTCGGATCAATGACCGGAGGCAGAATCCTGCCGACACTGGCCCTGGGTCTCGGCAGCATCCTTCTACCATACTCGAGCCTCTTCTACTCCCATGTTCCGGCCGCCGCACTCCTTTTCACGAGCTTTACCCTCCAGACCCGCGGTCGGTACGCCCCGGCTGATATCACGGGAGCCCTGGCCTGCGCGCTGGAGTTCCCCGTAATCGTGCCGTTCGCCGTACTTCTCCTGTACAGGCGCAGGGCATCATGGTCTCCGGCGAGTGCGGCGAGACTGACGGCGTTGATGGTCCTGGCCTTCATTCCTCAGCTCGCCCACAACTGGCTGGCGTTCGGAGGCCCTTTCAGGATGGGCTACTCCCTCGAGAGTTCAACCGCGTTCGAGGGGATGACCAACGGGCTGTTCGGCTTCGAAGCGCCGAATCTGCGGTCGCTGGAAATGCTCACCGTATCCCCTGAGCGCGGCCTCTTCTTCTACATGCCCTGGGCCGCGGCCGGGCTCGCGGGCTTCTTCACGGGGAGGAGCTTCCGCGAGACGCTCCGGAGTGATCCCGGACCGCTCCTCGTGTGTATTTACGTAGTCCTGTTCAGCGCCTACTACATGCCCTCGGGGGGCTGGGCGTTCGGTCCCAGGCATCTGATCCCGATCATCCCCTTCCTCGCCCTCGGGCTGGACCGTTTCGCATCCGCCGGCCCGAAGCGGGCCTTCTGCGCCTGGCTCCTCGTCCTGCCGGGCATCCTTCAGGCTCTTGTAGGGCTCCTGGGCGAGGTGCATCAGCCCGTACACCCGGTCGAGCAGCCCGTACCCCTGCCTCAGTGGAACATCGGTATCAGGATGATGCTCGACGGGCATCATTCCATTTGGCTGGCAGGGGCGGCCGGAACGTGCGTACTCGCGGCCTCGGCGCTTCTCTCGTGGCTGATCGCAGGGAGGAAGGGCATGAAGCCTTCGCCTGCCGGATTCGTCCCGATCGTACTCTGGGCCGGGCTCCTGCTTCTGGTCGATACCGGCTGGGGCGGCAGGATCGACTACTACAGGGGAGCGCTGGCCGGGCATCGATCGGAGTTCGGCCTCGCCGCAGGGTACTACTCCGCAGCGGCTCGCGACCCGTCGGCTCCTCCGGTTGTTCGGGAGCTGGCTGACTGGTGTACGGCGCTGGCGGAGGAGGCGCCCGGCAATGACTGAGAATCGGATCGAACCCTGCAGGATCGGCCTCAAACTGCCGGCCTGCCCTGTTGCGGGAGTCGAAGGGTTCTGCCCCCAGGCCTTTCAGGATCAGCTATTCTCTACTGCGGTTCTGTTTGAAGTAGTCCGGGAGGGTTTCGGTAAGCTGTCGGGCCATGGCATCGGCCGTGAAATCGTCGGGCCCGGAGTCGAATGGCTCGGATCCCGCGGTGCAGACCTCGTCACCGTGGCAACCCAGGGCGACGGCGGTGGATCTATCCGTCTCTACGAGTCGGCAGGATTCCGGATGAATCGCATTCCGGCCTGGTTCCACTACTGGTCCTCCCGGGGACGCCGGCAGTGACGACCTGGCGCATCCCGTTCAACAGGGTCGGCCTCGGAGGCAGGGAGTTCGAATACATATCGCAGGCCGTCCGGAACGGGTTCGTGGCCGGTAACGGCCCATTCTGCATTTCGTGCGAACGCGAGCTGGAGAGGATTACAGGCTCTCCCCACGCCCTGCTCACCTCGTCCTGCACCCATGCCCTCGAAATGTGCGCCTACCTGCTGAACCTGGAACCGGGTGACGAGGTGATAGTCCCTTCCTTCACTTTCGTCTCCACTGCACTGGCCTTTGCCTCCCGGAGGGCGAAGATCGTTTTCGCCGACATCAGGCCGGATACGCTGAACATCGACGAGCGCCATGTAGAAGAACTCGTCACCTCCCGGACGAGGGCGATCGTAGCGGTTCATTACGGTGGCATCGGCTGCGAGATGGACAGGCTTGAGGAGATCGCCCGAAGGAGCGGTGCTGTGGTGATAGAGGACGCCGCCCACGGTCTCTTCGGCCGATACCGGGGCAGGGGGCTTGGCTCGATCGCACCGCTTGCCACGCTGAGCTTCCACGAGACCAAGAACATCACCTGCGGGGAGGGTGGGGCTCTGCTTGTCAATGACGAACGGTTTCTCGAGAGGGCGCACATCCTGCGCGACAAGGGCACCAACCGTTCGAAATTCCTGAAGGGCCAGGTCGACAAGTACACATGGGTCGACACCGGATCGAGCTATTTGCTGTCGGACATCCTGGCGGCCTTCCTCAGCGCTCAGTTTGAAGCTTCTCTGGACATCCAGAGGCGCAGGGAGGCGATCTGGAGGAGGTATTCGGAAGGTCTGTCGGATTGGGCCGGGAGAAACGGGGTAAGGTTCCAGTCCGTCCCGGACCATTGCTCCCCGGCCTGGCACCTCTTCGCCATGGTCATGCCCGACACGGCGGCACGCGACGCCCTGATCTCCCATCTTGCGTCCCACGGCATCCTTGCGGTCTTTCACTACCAGCCGCTCAATCTTTCCCGGATGGGTGTCACCTACGGCGGACGGCCGGGACAGTGTCCGGTGTCCGAGTCCATCGCCACCGGGCTTCTCAGGCTGCCGTTCTTTTCATCGATGACGGACGGTGAGCAGGAGGATGTCATCCGGGCTGTAGCCGGCTTCGGAGTCTGACTTTTGGGCTACGATCCCGCTCTGCACAGGGTGCTGAGGTGCGGCGAGTCCAGGCATCCCGGCGTGCTGCTTGTATGTTCCGACATCAAGAGCCCCCGTTCGGTCCGGTCTTCGATGCCCTGTCCGCACTTCAGTCGCTTCGCGGGCTTTGCCCCGTATGTTGTCCGATCTATACTCGCACATTGTTATCATCTTAACTCTTGGCCGATTCCGGGGAACCTTCGGCATCCGGCGTCCTACTAAACAGATAGCCACCAGCCGGTCGCTCCGGAGACAGATAGCACCAATCGGCGATCTCTTCAATCCTGAGAATGGTGATTACGGATGAAGAGAAGCGCCAGCGGGGGAAGCATGGACGGGAGCGGGCGTCTGCGCCTGGATTGGGAGGAGAGATACCGGACCATGGGGAAGGGTCTGACCTCGGTTCTCCCCAAGGGCTTCCCCGTTCGGGTAAACGAGTATCTGGACTGTTTTCACGGCAATCTCGCCTCCCGGTTGACGACAACGATCCCCTCCGGAGGCCGCGTGCTCGATCTGGGCTGCGGCTGGGGGAGGCTCATGAAGCGTGTGTCTTTGGAAAGGCCCGATCTGTCGGTCTTCGGTATCGACTTCTCGGCTCTTTCGTGCTTTTACGCCGGTCGTTCGGGGCTGATGGCGGCGCAATCCGATGTGAGGAGTCTCCCGTTCAGGGATGGAACCTTCGACTGCGTGCTGGCTGTAACAGTCCTTATGTATCTCCATGACGACCTGGATGACGCGCTGTCGGAGCTGGCTCGTGTCCTCACACCTGGAGGCGGCGCTCTACTGATCGATCCCTCGAGAGAGTACGAGAGAGTCGCAAGGATTCTCAGGAGACGAAAGACGGTTTCTACGAGCGGATCCGGCTACACTCTACGAGAACTCAGTAATGCTCTCTCGAATGGAGGATGGGAGATAACCGCCTCCGGAAGTACCTTCGGACTCGGCCTCATGCTGCCTCTCCTGATGGTCTTCAGGAAGTGCGAACCCGCTGTATCCGCACTGCTTAAGATCGCCTCGGTACTTGACTCAGGTCCCGGAAGGTTCGTCCGATCCGGTTTCCACCGATGGGTCATCTGCCGCAGGGCCCTCGTCTGAACCGTTGAGGGCTTTGGGAACGCCGGCTCGCTTCCCGCCGAAAAGCAAAGACAGACCGATGATTCCTCCCGCAAGGTATGGGATCGTCATTAACAGTCTGTCCAGAGCACTGGCTGTCGTAGCCTTCATGGCGGGAATCCCGGCCAGATCCAGGAGAGCGGCAAGGGAGAGATCCCTGGCGCCCAGCCCCATCGGGATCATCGAAAGGAGCCCTGCTATGCGCGACAGGACGAGCGAGGCCAGTATGGGGCCGGGTTCGCACGATGCACCTACGGCGTGCAGCACGAGCGCCAAGCGAGCCATCGAGAGCGGGAATGTGGCGGCCGAGACGAGGAACATGGTAGCGAGTATGCCCGGCTTCCTGGCTGCCGCTCTGCCGAGTGCCTGAAGGATGTCTCTAGACAGTCGCTTGACCTTCGTCGATAAGAGCAGCATCCCGGTGAAGAGGGCAAGCCCCGTGGCCAGGACAGCCACCCAGACCCATGGGGAACCGGAGCTGTCCAATGCGATCCCGGAGCCTGGCCAGAGCAGGGGCGTGCAGGCTGCCGCAAGGAGTAGAGAACAGTAGTTCACAGCGGTTTCCAGAATCAGGGTCGAAGCTGATACGGTGGGGCTCGTCCCGAAGACCTGCCGTTGGAGGAGTACTCTTATCGGTATGCCTGCCGGCAGTGGAAGGGTCGAGTTCACGGATGTCGCAAGAGTCGTGATAAGAAGCAGCTTCGGGAAACTGACCCTTTGTCCTGCCGATGCAAGACTCAGCCAGGCTATTGAGCATCCTGCAAGCTCCTGAACGGCGGCTGCGATGAAGCCCAGTGCAAGAAAGCCGGATTCTTCCAAGCCTATTCTGGGGTAGTTGCCCTGGAGAATCGTGATCAGCGCAAGTATCAGCAGGAAGGCTACGATCACCAGGACCGCACGGTTCAAAGCGCGCTTCATGCCCTCCAGCCCGACCGAGAATTTCTTCATCAGATCGGCCTCGGAACGACCCTGTCGGCCGCGATGATCGACCAACAGCCGAAGCGGCAGGGGATTGCGATCGTCGGAAACCCCTGGAGCCTGACAGGAAAGGCGGACTCGAAGATAGCCTCGAAGCCCGACGAGGACAGGTACCGCCTGATATGTGAAGCAGTCAGATTAATGACATGCTCCTTTCGAGTTCTATCTCCCTGCCGGAGGCAAACCTGGCGAGCCTTACAAGGGAATACTCGTTGGGTATGGAGATGATCAGCCGTTCTCTCGCGACCCTTGCCGCCTCCCTGATAGCCCGGGCTGGGTGCTCGAAATGTTCCAGTATCTCACACAGCACGACCGTATCGAAGCTCAGGTTCCCGATGGGGAGTTCAAGGGCGGAACCTCTGGTACCGCCGGCGACGAGGTCGACGCCGGTATATTCACCTGAAAGGAGAAACTGTTTAAGGATGGAGGCGCCGCAGCCTACATCGAGCACGCTCCCTCTGCAGAGCCGTCCAATCCTTTCCAGTCGCATGCGGACCATTCTGTCGTCACTGACGGGGTTCATCCGCCCTGGCTCCGACCGATCTGGCAGGACCTGAGCGACAGGCGCTTTGTTCGACCCTCGGTCATGGAATTCATCGAGTCCCGTTCTCCGGCCTTCGATCATCTCTATTCGGGATAGCCCGGAGGAAAAGGTCGAGATTCTGCGTCTGCACCTCCAGGCTGAATCTGGCTGCCGCATCGGCGGATGCTTTGCGCATGTCAGCGAGCAGCTCCCGGTCTCCGGCCATCATGGCCAGGGCGCGAACCCTAGCCTTCCTGTCACAACAGTCAGCAAACAGCCCGATTCCCTGTTTTTCGATGAATTCACCCATCTCGCCCTCGGGGCCGAAGGCGAGTACGGGAGCCCCCGTTGACATATACTGGAAGATCTTCGAAGGTATGCAGTAGCTCTTCTTCGATCCTCGAATCGATACGAAGCATGCGTCGGACTCACTCATCTCCCTGTGTGCCTCGGCGTATGGCAGGTAGCCCATGAATCTGCGCCGTCCCCCGAGGCGCCTCTCCAGGAAGATCCTTGTGTAGTAGTTCCTAGGCCCGATGAAGTCCAGGTCGATCGTGGAGGCAAGTGCCGGCTCCTCATCTTCCAGGTCATCCAGCGTATCGAGCAGCATTGCCGGATCGGTCTCCATCCCCATGAGGCCCGTATAGACGATCCTGAACCTGTCGCCGATACTCCTGGCGGGGTGATCACAGGCCGGACCCGGGCTGCCGTTGTAGAAGACGGTTCCTGGCGCATCGATACAGTACATACTCGACATCTCGTCGAGAGAGCGCTTGGTCGAAGCCACCATTCCTGCAACACGCCCGAGCGCCCTTGATGGGATTCCGCGTACGTTGTCACGAAAATCGATCACTAGTGGCCATCCCCGCTCCTCAGCCAGAGCTGAGGCCACGAGGAGGTTCACGGTGGGAGGCACAATGGCATAAACGATCCCTGGCTCGTGGAAGCTTGCTATAGCGTGTCCGAGAGCTGGTCTTCTCCAGTTCAGGAATGGATCCGGGACTATCCCGGCGAGGTAGGCGAGCTGTCCGACAGGTCCCCAGTATTTGCTGGGAACCCTGTGGACTTTAACATCTTCAGGTATCAGCCCGAGGAGGGTCGGATCCTGCTGGAAGCTCCTGAGGAATGCGTGCGGATTTGAACAGGACAAAACGTCGATCTTCCAGCCCAGCCGCGACAAATTCTTTACCATCAGAGCCCGGTTGACCCCGTCGGCCCTCCCCAAGGGCGCGAAATAATAGGAGATAAGATAGAGCCTCGCAGCATTCATTTCAGCCCTCGCCTCGCAGGCATTCCAGCAATCTGCCGGCCGCAGATTGGACATTGAAGATCGATCTGACTCCTTTGTCAGGCATGACGGGGCTGTAGTTCCGTGAGGTCGCTGAAACGATCGCCGCTCTGATGCTCTCCGCGGTAGCCTTGCTGGAGACTGTTCCTATGCTTTCATCGATCAGGTCGGGCAGATCGCCTACCGGGGTGGAGATGACTCTGCATCCCGCTTGTAGCGCATCGGAAAAAACGACCGGGATACTCTCCACCCTGGAGGGGATGACCACAAAGTCGGCCCACGAAAGCAGGGAAGCTGCTTCTGATCTGTCAAGAAACCCACCTGGTTTAAATGGTTTTCCGTTCTCGATCATCATCCTGCAGAGCGGTTCGATGTCTCCTGCAAGAGGGCCGCCTCCGAAAATCCTGACCTCTTCGATGTTACGCCAGCCTTCTTCATCCATGAATGTCAGAGCCTCTAAAAGGAGATCTATCCCCTTGTTCTTATGCCACCTGCCAAGAAATGCCAGTCTATAGGGCGGTTTCGTCCGCATGGCCTGAGGGTGTCTTATGCCCAGATCCCTGCAGCTTGGAAGGAACTCGCAGTCCAGACCCGAGATTCTCTTGACATCGTCACATAGTTTGAGGCCATCTGCGAAACGGTGTTCAGCAGAAACGAGGACGGTTCTGAGCACGTTTCGCACAACGGGAATCCTGCCGAGAGACCAGATATCGCTGCCCAGCGACCATGTACTGTACTTGATCCTTCGCCCCTTGGCCGCATTCATGGCCCACCAGCCCGATGGCAGTGCCCAGAGGGCGAGTATGTGTTCGGGCTGAAAGTCACTCACCGCTTTCCGTACAGCCGCCATTCCTGTTCTGTTTACCGATATGATGGACGGCCAGGCAGAAGGGTGAAGCGGGTTCAGGCTGACGAGCGGCAGTCTGGGGACACGGAATCGCCGTACTTCCGGTGATTCGAGTCCGATCGTTTCGGTCAGGCCGGGGCAGACGACCATCACTTCAGCTTCGGATGCGAGACTGCGGGAAAAATCGGCCGCGAAGGCTCCAGCGGCTTCGGATCCGTCGGCCGTATCTGCGGGATAGGATGTACTGATTACGAGTATTCTCATCCTGTCTCCAACGATGATGATTTGTCCAGGGGACAATAACGAATAATGCGAGAGAGTGAGACCCGTGCGTGACCATCTACGGGATCATTCGCTCTCCAGCCCGGTCTTCTGATTTCTCCCGAACGAAGAACTCCCGCCTGCGGGCATAGGAGTCAGGGAAGCCATGACTGTCGCTGCACTGGGCCCGGTGTTCGGGCAGGAAAATATTCTGCTCGCCGCCGGAGTGATGCGCGGCCTGACGGTAGTCGCTGAACTGTTCCTCTTCGTTGTGGCGGAAGTGGTATCGAGACGAGGCGGGCGAAGAAGAGAGCCGATTCCCGGGATCTCCTGAAGACTTCGCGAGACAGGCCGGTTGAGTCCGGTGCGGGTCGTCCGGGCCGGATCGCTTGCGCAACGCGGAATCCGGCTTTCTAATTGACAAGACGGTCCTCTTTGCCTATCGTTTTTGGCCTTACGGTTCCCCGGTAGCTCAATCGGCAGAGCGGGTGGCTGTTAACCACTAGGTTCGAGGTTCAAGTCCTCGCCGGGGAGCCATGCATTCCTCAGGATTCCTGCAGAACGACCATACGGGTTCGTCTAGGTTTTCCGGCTCCACCATAACGGGCACAGGATCAGTTAGCAGCATCGTGCTCTCATGCTCAGTCTATAGTTCTCGAAATCCCTGAAGCCGTATGCTCTGCGGCTGATCATCTCCATCTTTGTTATGGAAGCCTCCGGTGCTCCCGTTCCTCTTCGTGTAGCGCCATATCCGCACGATCTCTTCGACTTCCATTTGAGCAGGACTCTGCATTCATGGTTGACAAGACTGGCGTTCTTCTGCCATTCATCACTATTGTGATGAAAAGTTACGGGCTCTGGCAATTGATGGAGGTTGAAGATAATCCTTCTTTACCTTGATGAATTCGGCCATCTGATCCATATTTTCCTATCTGTATAATACGGTGGCGTGTAGAGGTAGTATATGTATTTGCTCATCGCCTTCACTTAATAAGGAGGAATGTGTGCCTGACATGGCTGTGTGCTATATTGATCTTTTAGGGTTCAGCAAACTCACTGAACGGCATGTTGGTGCGGGTGTTGATCTTCTTGGTGACTATAACGATATTATCAGTAGTACGATAGACGAGGATAAGTTGGATGATGATACAGAATGCACCCTGCCCGATGAAGAAACGAGTTCTTTCCTATACTTCTTGCCGATGAGCGACTCGATCTTCATCACATCTCAGTCTGCTTCTACACTCGTTGTCAGAGTATCATCATTCCTATCTTCAGTATTCATGTACACAGGCTATGTCTATGCTAATGGGGCCGGGATGATCGATCCCCGAGAAGTATCCGTCATGGAAGTCAGCCCAGACGGCATCAATCGTTCAACTCAACTCTGGCACCCTTCTCTCTTTCGTGGTGGTTGCTCATATGGTGACGTGAAACTACTATCGCAATATGCGCTTGTAAACGGTCATCCTGTGAGAGAACATCCGAATCTTGCTGGTCCAGCAATTACGGCAGCTGTCAATGTGGAAAAGGGGAAGAAGGATATTAAAGGACCCCGATTGTTCTGCAATACAAGCTTATATGAAAGACTTACTAGGAAGGATAGGGAATATTACATTCGCGAAGATCATTGTTCGGGACCTGAGATTCTTTGGCCTATTGCTGCTATTACCGATATCACAGGAAGTGCTGACCAACTCCGACTTGTAGACATTATTAAGTCAGCTCTTGGTCTGCTTTCAGCATTTTGGGATCAGACATATGGTGGTCATTACATCGAATTTTTCAGACTCGTTGTTAGAAGTGCCATTCGCGTTGAGCAGCATTCTCCTCGGGGTTTGGATATCAGGGCTGCCATAGGTCGGCTTCAAGGTGAATACAGAGTTGATGCACTGAGTTACCTATCTGATATTAACTTCTAGGCATACGTTTTGTGTTTTGCAGGTTACACACTCACTCAATTGATCAAAGGAAGCATTAGTAGGGCTCGACTAGGCAGAGCCCTTGGAGATACACATGGGTAAGAGCTACGCCGCAGAGATCAAGATGCTCCCATCCACACTTGAGTGGGCGTCATCCTTGCCAATTAGTACGATACAGCGTTTCGTCGATGAGACCTGTGGCGCTTCTCTGGTGGCAGTTGGATCCGGAGGATCTTTTGCTGCAGCTCACTTTGCTGCCCTTCTTCATCGACGCGTTGCATACGGCATGAGCAGGCATGCTACACCGCTCGAGCTACTGCTCGACGAAGCCTCACTCCATGCTCGCAGTGTTATATTCCTGTCTGCCTCGGGCAGGAACGCAGACGTTCTTGCAGCCGCGCGAGCTGCAGTCGCTGCTGAGGCGCAAAGTGTTGGGGTGATCTGTACCCGACAGGGTAGCTCGCTTGCTTCTACTGTCCGTGCCTGTTCCCACGGATATGTGCTCGACGACCCTATTCCCTCGGGAAAGGACGGTTACCTCGCCACGAATTCGCTCCTGGCGACGATGGTCATTCTCGCCCGAGCCTATGGTTGTTTCGAGCAGCTCACAGAGCTACAACGTCCGCTCCTTGACGCTTCTTGGAAAGGCCGTGATTCCGTCGTGGTTCTTCACGGCGGCTGGTCGTCGCCTGTTGCGACGGACCTTGAATCGAGGTTGCACGAGTCAGCGCTACTCCATGTCCAAATCTCGGACTATCGCAACTTCGGCCACGGGCGGCATCTCTGGCTCGCGCAGCGCCTTTCTTCCACCTTTGTTCTCGCGTTGCTCACACCCGAGACTCAATCGTTGGCAATGAAGACCCTTCGGCTCTTTCCCAAAGACGTGCCTGTGCTCCGGCTTATCACCAAACAGAAGGGCCCTTCTGCCAGCATCGATCTCCTTGCCCAAGCTCTCCACTGGACGCTCGATGTTGCCGAGAAGCTTGGCATTGATCCAGGTAAGCCAAACGTGCCCGACTTTGGAAGACGCATATTTCACCTTATGCCTCCCCGTATGCCTAAGAACCAAGTCACGGTCCCACCTGCCGTCGACAGAAAGTTGCGGCGTTTGAATTCCTCATCAGATGCTGCTCGCTCCATCTATATGAATGAGTATAAGTTATTTCGAGAAGAACTCTCTGCGACCGACATCGGCGCGGTTGTCCTAGATTACGATGGTACTCTCGTCCATCAGTCAGAGCGCTTCGACCCACTTCCATCTGCCACCGTAGATGCTTTATTGTACGTTCTTGAGCTCTGTCTCCCCATAGGCATTGCAACCGGACGGGGGCGCTCGGTGCGTCAGGCCCTGCGAGATGCTCTTCCCTCAAAGGTATGGGACAAGATCTATGTCGGGTACTACAACGGCGCCGACGTAGGCAGCCTCGCAGACGACACGATACCCGACAACACTAGGCCGATATCGGCCCCATTGGCGACTTTGGAGAAGATACTACTGACAGAGGACGAACTCGTCGCATCCCTTGCCACCATCGAGGTGCGGCCTTCGCAGATAACGGTGACGCCAAACGAAGCCGAACCACGCGTGGACCTGCTTCGACATCTCGCTGACATGGTTCTGGCAGCGGATCTCCCAGGTGTTCGAGTGCTATGCTCGGCGCATTCGATCGACATCATTGAGGCGAAGACATCCAAATTGGCCGTCGTTCGACGATTGGCGGAACTTGCTTCATCTCGAAAGGTTCTCTGCATCGGCGACCGAGGAGGGTGGCCGGGAAACGACTTCGAGTTGCTCGGACAGCGTTTCGCCCTAAGCGTCGACGACGTTTCCGCGGCTCCACGCACCTGTTGGAACCTCGCGCCTCGGGGGTGCCTTGGGCCTTCTGCTACCATCCTGTACTTGACCGCACTTCAGCGCTGCTCGGGCAATGTGCGCATCAACCTGGATGTTGTCGAGGAAGCGAGGTTGCGCGGATGAGAGCCCTTCTTGCAGAGAGACTCCTTGCGCAAGTCATGGGGTGGGATCCTGGGGATGTCGCTCGCGAGCGACCCATTCTCCAGGCGCTCGCCGATCTCAAATACGACGGCTATCAGCAATTCTCCCCTGGAATGCGGTTCGTGGAGAGTCTCGCCTTATGGCTTGCTCAGTTTCAGGAGGCGAGTGAGAGACAAATAGCCTATGACTTTGTCAAGCGCCGCTTGGTCTTCTTCTCTCATGAAGAGATGGCTCATTTTGCAGCTATCGTCTTCCCTGACTTCATCCGGCCTCTGCTGATCGACCGCGCCGTTTCAGCTACGGATCTCCGCCATTATCAAGTAGGTGCCATCGTTGCGACGGACGCGTTCAAGACACTCCAGACGTCCTCACTCTTCTTCGGCCTCAGCGATGGCGCACGTATCGACCTGTTCCGAAGGTCTAATCGTGACCTGAGCCACGAGCAGATCTTTCAGAGCTACGACCTGCCCCGACAGAAACTCGAAGAGCTCGCCAGTAGATTCAAACCGATCAATGGACAACCGGCCATTCGCGCTCTTGTCCTTCTCGATGATTTTACTGCAAGCGGCACGAGCTACTTCCGGCGAGAGAACGGTGACTTCACCGGCAAGATCGCCAAGTTTCTGAAACGCCTACGCGAAGACGAGTCCTGGAAGGCTCTCGTTCGATTGCCGGATACTCTCATCATCGTTGCACTCTATGTTGCAACCGCTACTGCGCTCCAGCGCATTCGGAACGCTGCGACAGAATGTCTGGGAGAAGAAGCTTCATCATTCGTGGTAACCGCCGTTCAATCTCTTGACGACGGTATTCGCGTGACCTCCTCCTCAGACGCATTCGCTGCGCTCGCTGAGAATTACTACGATGCGTCGCTCGAGGACGAACACACCCGGAAGGGCGGGACCGACTTGAAGTTCGGCTTTGCCGGGGGAGGCCTTCCCGTAGTTCTACATCACAACACGCCGAACAACTCCCTGTTCCTGCTCTGGGCCGAGGAACGCTCGTCAGTCCGAGGGCTGTTTCCGCGGATCAGTCGCCACAAGGGGGACGCATGAGAGATATGCGCAATCCCTTTCGGCTGCAGTCCGCCGAGAGCATCGAAACGGATGCCGACTTCCTCAGGCTCTTCGGGCCTGCGGTTCTCGACTTGTTGCCGGATGGAGCAACCCGAGGAAAGCCCTTGTTCATCCGAAGCGCTCCGGGAGGCGGTAAGACGTCGTTGCTCAGGCTGTTCACTCCGTCAGTTTTACAGACTCTGCTGTCGCTTCGTACTTCAGATCCGTTCCGAGAGATCTTTGCGAAAGCTCGATCACTGGAAGTCGTCGATGACACTGGGATCCAAGTCTTAGCAATCATGTTGACCTTGCGACGGACCTTCCCAGCCCTTAGTGATCTCGGACTTCCAGACGTGCGCGTAAATCGGCTTTTCCTTGCGCTACTGGATGCTCGCATCGTCATGGGTGCCCTCCGCAGTGCCTTGGTTGCCAAGCAACTCCATTATCCTGAGGACCTATCGCACATCACGATCGATGCGCTGCCCGATGACCCACCGATTCCTGACTTGGATCTTCCTTGCGACGGAAGTCATGCTCGAGCTTGGGCAGAGCACCTCGAGCGAGCTGTATGCGACGCCATCGACAGCCTTGTGCCCTCAGGCAACTTCGCTGTACCCGGCCACGATTGCCTGCATTCTCTGCGCTTGCTCGATGCCGGTGCGATCAAGGTGGGGGGTGTGTCTCCGGCCCTGCGGTGGCTCGTTCTCATGGATGACGTCCACAAACTGACAGCCCTCCAGAGACAGACACTCAGAGCGACTCTTCTTGAGCAGCGAAGCGCGACCAGTACATGGATTGCTGAGAGGCTTGAGGCGTTGTCTCGTGAGGAGCTACTTGCCAACGGCGCACTTGAGGGCCGTGACTATGGCGAGGTGGTCAATCTTGAGGATGCATGGGAGAAAACGAAACGGTTCGAGAAGGCGGTAACGGGGATTGCCGAACGTCGGGCTCGCATGGCGTCCGATGTCGCCGCTGGTGCTTGGGCCATTGGTTCTTTTGAAGCTTCGCTCAAAAGCAGCCTCGATTCGGCGGAGTTCGAGAAGACCCTGTCCTCGGCGCTGGAGACCGTCCAAGGTCGAGTTATCCAGCTTGTAGCTACGCACCAGAAGTACCGCGAATGGGTGCGCGCGCGCACCGAGTTCGACGGCACGCCGCGTGAGAAGCTCGTCGCGTGGCGCGCGCTTGAGATTCTCATCGAGCGCGATCGACGGAAGTCGCAGATGACTTTCGATTTCGACCTTCCGCCAGAGACGCTTGAGGCGCGCGAGGACTCCTCAGTGCGTGCCGCCGCGGACTTGTTTGTCGCGGCCGAATTCGAAATCCCCTACTACTTCGGAACTGCCCACGTCGCGAACCTGGGATCGTTCAACATAGAGCAATACCTTAAACTGGCTGGTGATTTATTTGAGGAGTCTCTTGGAGCTGCGCTCCTTCGCCGAAGTCCCGTTCTCTCGCCACAACGACAAGAGAAGCTGCTGTTGGATGCGTTCGAGTCCCGCATCGCGGAGCTACCCCGGCGGGCGGCAAACGGCAGAGACGTCTTGCGGTTCATCGAAGCTGTTGGGCAATTTTGCCACCAAGAGACCTACCGACCTAATGCACCCTATTCACCCGGGGTCACAGGTATCGCCATTTCCATGGCTGACAGAGACAATCTTCTCGACAAGAAGTTTCTTGGGAAGAACCCAGCCTATAGTCGTTTCGCCGAGATGCTGGGCACCTCGCTGGCTCACAACGTCTTCCAGGCTACGCTCGACTACAATGTCAAGCGTGGGCGGTACATGGTCCTCTATCTGAACCGCCTCGTATGCATGAAGTACCGCCTGCCCCTTCAGTACGGCGGTTTTCGCGAGAAGCCCCTGCGCGACTTTGTGGGTTGGCTTGAAAGAGGCTATACGTCTAAACGCGGAGAGGAGCTTCCACTATGAGCCAGGATGCAATGCCGTGGCGATGGAGAGACTACTTTCTCCGCAATGGGGATGACTTCACGAGGTTCTGGGAGGAGTTCCTGTCCGAGAAGAAGAGGGATATGCTCTTCGTCCTCGGGCACGGTTTCGATACTCGCATGTGTGATTGTGCGAACGTGATTCTCGGTATTGGCAAAGAGGGCACACGCGACGCTCTCGTGATCGAGTACGACGAGGGGCCTCAATCGCCGTCACAACAGTACCAAACACAGCGGGCCGCCAACGGCACTCAGCTGAAATTACTTTTCAACGGACGAGGCAAGATTGGGACTCGGAAGATCCAGATGTTCTCGCCTGATCGCCGTCGCATTGGAGATCGTAGTATCGCCAACGGGTTCATGAACATCGACGAGTTCTTGAGCTACACCGACGTCGTCGTAGACATCAGCGCTCTGCCGCGAGGCCTCTACTTCCCGCTGCTCGCAAAGATGCTGTTGCTCTTTGACCAAGGACAACACGATCGACGCCATCCCAACCTCCACGTTGTGGTGTCACATTCGACGGAGCGCGATGACCAGGTCGTCGACGAGGGCGTTGATGAGGCAGCCACGTTTCTTTACGGGTTTTCTGCTGCCAGTTTTGAGTCGGAGGCGACGCGCGATCAGCCTCGTATTTGGATCCCGCTCCTGGGCAAGAACCAACGTCTTCAAATTGAGCGCGTGTACGAACTCGTTCAACCCGACGAGATCTGTCCCCTGTTGCCTTCGCCCGCATCGAATCCCCGGAACGCCGACGATCTCGTCCTCGAATATCGCGAGCTGCTCTTCGATCGGCTCCGTGTGGAGCCACAGAACTTCATCTACGCAGACGAGACCAATCCATTCGAAGTCTACCGACAGATCATGAGGTCGGTGCTGCACTACCAGCAGGCGTTGCGCCCACTTGGGGGCTGCAAAGCCGTTGTGTCGGCGATGTCGTCGAAGCTCCTGTCTTTGGGGGCTCTGCTCGCTGCCTACGAGCTGTGGCAGTGGCGCCATGGGGGGGATCGAATTGATGTGGGTGTCGGCCACGTCGATGCCCAGGGATACAGCCTGAGCTGCCCTGTTCCAGCTGCGACAACCTCCGAGTGCTACATGGCATGGTTGTATGGAGAGTGCTATGCCCCTTCAAAATAGCTCGCAAGGAATCGCCGGGGATTGGTGCCTCGGTGCTGGCTTTGTTGCCTTGGATATCGTACAGTCAATCAATGGGCACACGACCGAGCAGCGTTTTGCAGGCGGTTCGTGCGGCAACGTCCTGACAATCTTGTCGTATCTTGGTCGGAGATCCGCCCCTATTGCTCGCATTGGTGATGACCAGCCAGGGCGTGAGCTCGTGAAGGACTTGAAGTACTGGGCGGTCGATACGCGGTTCCTTACGAGAGAGACAGCCGCGCAGACGCCTGTCGTGTTTCAGGAAATCGTCTTCAACGGGCAGGGGGAAGCGCGGCACCGGTTCAGCCGCATCTGTCCCGGGTGTGGAGTTCGCACTGCGGGCTATCGCCCGTTGCTGCAGCGGGACATTGGCGAGCTCTTTGCATCGATGCCATCCGCATCGTTGTTCTACTTCGATCGGGTCGCTCGAGCAAACCTTGAGATTGCCACTCGTGCGCGACAGGACGGGGCACTTGTCGTGTTCGAACCGTCTGGCATCAAAGACCCTGACCTGTTTGCCGCGTGCCTGCGCATGTGCCACGTTTTCAAGTACTCTCACGAGAGATTATCTGGGGTGCGCGATGCTGCCGGCGATGCGGAAGTCCCGGTGGAGATCGAGACGTATGGCAGTGCGGGGCTGAGGGTCACAATTCGGCAGGGCCGAAGTATCGTGCATGAAGAGGAATTGCCCGCAGTTCCCGCTCCACGGCTCCGAGATGCTGCTGGAAGCGGCGATTGGTGTTCCGCTGGATTCGTTCACGCGTTGCTCTCCGACCGAGACAGGTTGCCGAACCTAGCCAAGTGCAAAAAAGCAATAATCCGCGCTCTTCGTTGGGGGCAGGCTCTCGCTGCGCTGAACTGCTCGTATGAGGGTGCGCGAGGTCTGATGTACGTCATGCCGAAGGAAGTAACGGTCCGAATCCTCGCTGAAATGTTGAAGGGGAAGAATGTGTGCGGTCACGTCGAGTCTGCAGCGCCAAAGTATCGACGAGGCAGTCGACGTGCAGGTCTCTGCGTTGTGTGTGACCGCGAACTCATGGGACAGTAGAACTGCCGCTTGTTCTCGATCATTTTTGTCTGCCGCTGATAGTGCCGGTATAGTCAATGGTGGTACGGGAGAGGCTTGCCTGGATTCGACGGTTGACGCTAGGCAACCAGATCTTCCAAAAGAACACTGGCGAACAGATCGGCCTCCCCGGTCCAGGCCATGATCGGCGGCAGGCCCCCGAAGAAGATGTAACAACGGGCTCTTCGGCGTGCGGCTGTTCGTGACGACCACGCTGAACCGGCGGGGTGTCTTTTCAGGATTCACTGGACAAAAATAACTTCCCGAGTTATCCTGGTGTAGTGATTTCTGGAAGGGAACGATCCATGGCGGCAGTGGATGTCATCGACGACCTGGCGTCCCAGGGGCGGTACCACTTCACGATGAAGGAAGCAGTGGATCGACTTGGCGTGTCGGTCATTGCCGCGCGTGCCTCCATCCGCCGGCTTAAGAGCAAAGGGCTCGTTGCTGCTCCACACCGTGGATTCTATGTCGTGGTACCCCCGGAGTACCGGAGGCTCGGGTGCCTGCCTGCCGACCAGTTTATTCCGCAACTGATGCAACATCTGGGTCTATCGTACTATGCCGCGCTCCTGACGGCCGGTCGCTACCACGGCGCGGCTCACCAGCAGCCTCAGGTGTTCCAGGTCATGGTGGCCCAAAACCGGCCTCCTATCGCCTGCGGAGAGGTCCGAGTCTCCTTCGTCGCCCGCCGAAACGCTGCCGATGTCCCGACGATGAACTTCAAAACCCCGCGTGGGTATCTCGCGGTCTCTACTCCGGAGGCCACGGCGTTCGACCTCGTCGGCTACCCCCAGCACTCGGGCGGCGTCGACAACGTCGCCACGGTCCTCGCTGAGCTTGCCGAGCAATTGGACCCCGCCGCCCTGGCTTCGCTCGCTCCTCTATCTCCCGTGCCCTGGGCACAACGACTCGGCTTTCTACTTGAGCGAATCGGTGCCGCTGACAGGGCGATCCAGCTCGCCAGGCACGTCGCGGGCGTCGTGAACGAGACGACAGCACTGGTTCCGAGCGCACCGGTGGAGGGAGCGCCGTATGACAAGCGCTGGCGGTTGCTGATTAATGTCCAGGTTGAGCCCGACTTATGATTCCCATCGACTTCATCACCGAATGGCGCCGTGTAGCTCCCTGGATCTACAAGTTGTACCGGGAACGGAGGTGAGGCGGAATGACCAGGGGATTCAATCCTGTGTTCACGATCACCAACCGGATTACCGCTGGCCTGACTAGCATTGAGCGGGCCCGTGGGTTCTTGGATGCCGCGACTCTGTCCGAGGCCTGGGTGAATGAGATGGGACGCCGTGCGCTGGTTCTTGAAGCCCATCACACCACGCACATAGAAGGAACTCGCCTGACCCTGGATCAGGCCGGTCGACTCCTGGAAGGCAAGCTGGTGCCTGGGGCCGATCGCGACGATGTTCTGGAGCTGCTGAACTATAAGAAGGCCTTTGAGTTCGTTTCCGAGTATGTCGAAGACGGTGGTCCGATCACGGAGGGGCTGGTCCGGGAAATCCACAAACGGCTCGTCGATGGCGTGCGCGGGGGAGCCGCTGCTCCAGGCGAGTACCGGAGAATCCAGAACTATGTGGTCGATTCCGTCACCGGCGAGATAGTCTACACACCGCCTCCGACGCACGATGTGCCGATCATGATGGCCGATCTGGTGTACTGGCTCAACAAGGAGAAGGCGATTCACCCGGTTCTGGTGAGCGGCATCTCTCAGTTCCAGCTCGTGCATATCCACCCGTTCCTGGATGGCAACGGCCGGACATCCCGGCTGCTCTCGACATTGTGCCTCTACCGGGCCGGGTATGATTTCAAGCGGCTGTTTACGATCAGCGAATACTACGATCGGGACCGGCCGGCATTCTATCGGGCTATTCAGAGCGTCCGCGAGCACGGGATGGATATGACCGTCTGGCTGGAATACTTCGTCGAGGGGTTGACTGCCCAGCTTGCCGAAGTCAGAGAGCGCGGTGAGCAGGCAATTCGACGGGATATGCTGGTCAAGGAGCACATGCTTTCGGACCGCCAGGCAAGAGCCCTCGCCCATATCCTGGAGCACGGCAGTCTGACCATCAAGGATTTCGAGGGCTTATGCCCCGATGTAAACCGCCGGTCTCTGCAGCGGGATCTGAAAACGATGGTGGACCTGGGATTGATCGTCACCGAGGGTGAAACGCACCAACTGTGCTACCGATTGGCGGAGGGGAACTGATCTTTGCGACAGGTTTGCGACAGTGTTTGCGACACGGCCCACGGCCCAGCCCCGGCCCAGCCCTGGCTTGAGATGCTTGAGTTGCACCCGTAACTCTATGTTGGACAAACATATGACTATTTTGCGTTTCTTTTGGGCTGCATTAACACTGCAATAGAATCACAATCATCTATTTGGAAATCGGATCCCGCCTGGATCATCCCGGTCCTTAGTACCATGTCATGGGACGGAGGGTCGGGCATTTCCAGCAGAATTATCTTTACTGATCAAGCCAATCCCTCTGTGAGAGACAATGCGTGAAAATGTACTCTGTAATCTCATTGACCACCATCCCGATCGGGATGATTCAGTCTTGGTTCAGCTCTCAGGCACAAAATAATACCGAGCGGGACGAATCTGCTTGACGGGAGGGATACGAACTCATATTCTCCCGAGCGGGAAAGAAGGTGGATGATGCCAGAGCGAGAGGCTCCCGTTTTCGGAGTGGTAGAGACGACGGAGGACCTGGGGAGGATGCTGAGGAGCAAGAGGAAGGCGCTCGGAATGACGCAGGAGAGAGCTTCCGGCCTTCTCGGTGTGGGAATCCGCTTCCTCTCCGAACTCGAACGCGGCAAGCCCACTGCTGAGATCGGCAAGGTCCTCCAGGTGGTCAGGAGGCTCGGTCTCGAGCTGCGCGTGGAACCTAAGAGCCGGAGAGGCTGACAGACGATGTCCGTGGACAGTCTGAACGTCTTCTTCGAGCAGAGGCTCGTGGGTCGGATTCACACTGACAGCCGAGGCATGATGCTGTTCGAGTATACCAGGGAATGGCTGGATTCTGAAGAACGCTTCCCGATATCGAGAAGCCTTCCGCTGGATGGCCCGCCGCTTCCGTCCGAACGCAGCCATGCCTTCTTCGCGAACCTTCTTCCGGAAGGGATGGTTCGAGAGGCGGTCTCGAGGAAGCTGGGCATCTCCGGGGGGAACGACTTCGCACTGCTGCGAGCCATAGGGGGCGAGTGCGCCGGAGCTTTGTGGATCGGGCCCGGACAGCCTCCGGTGGACAGCCCGGACAGGTACGAGCCGATCGATGCAGTGGAACTGGGGCGGCTGGCCTATACCTATGGCGCGATGGCCGGGGTGATAGCGCCGGGAGTGAGATTATCCCTCGCAGGGGCGCAGGACAAGATTCCGATCGCCGTAAGGGATGGAGCGTTTGCACTCCCTCTGGATGGAGCTCCGTCCTCGCACATCCTTAAGTTCGAGAACAGGGACTATGCCGACCTTCCCCTCAACGAATGCCTTGCGTCGGAACTGGCAAGGCGCTGCGGGCTGCCGGTCGTGCAGACCACGCTCGTCGATCTTGGCGGGATAAAGGCATGTCTCGTCGAGAGATATGACCGTATCACCGTCTCCGGTCGCCTGGTGCGCCTTCACCAGGAGGATTTCTGCCAGGCCCTCGGCCTTCCGTCGGCGATGAAATACGAGGCTGATGGAGGCCCGTCGTTCCGTCAGTGCTTCACCCTCGTCCAGGAAGCCAGCGAAGAACCCCTCCCGGATGCAGAACTCCTGCTCCGGTGGCAGATCATGAACCTCCTGCTGGGAAATGCCGATGGTCATGCGAAGAATCTCTCGCTTCTCCATGGCCTCGACGGCAGTGTGAGGCTGGCGCCCTTTTACGACATGGTTTCCACTCTAGCATACCCTGGTTTGTCCAGGGATGCCGCTCTGAAGATAGGCGAGGCTTCCGACCTTGGAGGGGCGGGCCCGAAGCATTTCGATAAACTGTCCATGGATTGCGGGTTGGGGGCCAGATGGGTCAGGAGTGTCGTGCTGGATACGGCAGAGACTCTCTGCGGGATAATCGAGCGCTCTATCGACGAACTGGCGACGGCATACCGGCAGGAACAAGCTGTGAGGCGGCTCCTGCGCATTGTTTCCAGACAGGCCGCAAATGTGCGAAACGCTTTCAGCCAGGCTCGCTCCGGCTGATCCATGGCCTGCTTCCTGTTACGCTGCTCCACCACGTGGATTGCCGGGCTGAAGCGATCCGCTTGGATTTCGCTCTGGAAGCCTGAATCGGAGGCTGATCGGTAGGCCGGTATGAAACCCGGATGCTGGTCGGTACACTCCTGTGGGGATCAGCGGGTCGAAATCTGGAGTACTACGTCGATGTGGACGGCCGTCTCGCGGATCACAGGCGCGATGATGCCATCCGGTTCACGAACTCTACTATCATCATGTAGTTCGGATCGAAAGCCTTCCAGCCCCTCGGAAGCGGCATCTCTTTGAAGATCTCCTCCATCATCCCACAGCCCTTTTCGCTGGCTCTCCTGTCTTCAGACATCAGATCAGAACTACCCGATCCACGGTTGTTGACAAGAGTTACTCAACAGAATAGAGAACATGAAACTGGAGGTGAAGCGCATGAATAGGCTCCTGTGCCTTTTCGCCATATGCGGATTCTGCGCACAGATTCACGCCTCGTGTTTTTTCACCGACTTCGAGGATAACGACCTGAGCGGCTGGACTCCCTGCTGCGGATCGGACTTCTGGTACGCTGTCAGCGGGCAGGTCAGAGTATCGACCGGCCGATCCTGCAGCGCGCTGCTTTGTCCCTGGGTGCCTGAATCGATGGATGTTCAGGTTTCGACTTCAGGGACTGCGATGAAGCATGTCCTGGGGCTTGTCGCGCGGATGAGCGATTCGAATTCAGGCATAATTGCCTATGTCTCCCCGGATAGCGATGTGGCCAGGATAAGGTTGATCAGCCTGGGCGAACTTTCCACCATACTGGCGTCCCTCTCGGCCGACTTTCCCAGCCATGTCGACTATGAACTCAACCTATCGTGCATCGGGGAGCAGATACTCTTCGAGATCATCGTTCCATCCACGAATGATCACTGGCTGCTCGAGGCTGTCGATTCCTTTCCCGCCACAGGTCGATGCGGGCTGGCCACTGGGCAGGAGCAGCTTGCATCCTGGAACTGGTTCAGCGCACAGACGCCAGGAGCGGGGTCGGATCATGAATCCGCTGGTGGAGATGATGCGTCGATCAGTCCCTCATCCTGTCCATCCGGCAGGAGGATATCGATCAGGCTCGAAGGAGGAGGGCCCGCTCCCGGAGTCTGCGATGACGGGGTCGATGCGGACAACAGCCGATCGAATCCGATGTTCGAGTATGTGATCGTGGAGATACCAGGCTTCGAGCCGTTGAAGGGCAGGCTTATCCCAGCCAGCCGGGCTCGTTAACAGCCCCCGGGCCAGCCCTGGCTTGAGATGCTTGAGTTGCACCAGTAACTCTGTGCTGAGCAAGCATATGACTTATTCTCGCTTCCGGGGGGTTGCATTCTCCCTCCATTTGGATCACAATCATCTATATGGAAATCGGATCGCGCCTCGATTATCCTGGTTCCCTGCACCATGTCATGGGACGGGGAGCCGGGGGTGAACACATTTTCGACACTGAAGCCGACAGGGTCAGTTTCCTGAGCCGGCTCGACTTAATCGCGCCAGCCATGGGTTTCAAGTCCTATGCCTGGGCACTCATGCCCAACCATTTCCATCTACTCCTCGAAGTCGGTGATCAAGGGCTTTTCAGGATCATGCACCGACTTCTCACCGGATTCAGTGTCTCCTACAACAAACGCCACCAGCGCAAGGGACATGTATTCATGGCCAGGTTCAAATCGATTCTGGTCTCAAGAGACGAATACCTTCTTGAACTGATCAGGTACATCCACCTCAATCCATTGCGGGCCGGCATCGTCCGCAGCATTGAAGAGCTCGATGACTATCCTTGGACGGGTCACAGAGCGATGATCCATGGAAACGACAGAGTCTGGCATCGGACGGAAGAAGTCCTGAATGCCTTTGCGACTGAAATACATGATGGAAAGCGCGCATATTTAGAATTCCTCTCCGCCGGAATCAGAAAAAGGGATTCCATGGTGCTCGAATCCGGCAACCTGAGGATCGGTAAGAACGGCATTGTCCAGACCATCGGAACCGAATCGGATCAGCGCAGATATGACTATGCCGGAATGATCCTCGGAAGCCTGGGCTTTGCTGCAGATCAATCAAAGCTTCTCAACCGGAGAAGAAGAAAGACCCGTGATAGAGCAGAGGAGCACGAGCTGATCGAGGCACTTGCCGCCAGAGTATGCCTTCATTTCTCCGTTAACCCGGCCAGGCTCACCAGTAGTTCCAAGGGGGGAGATCTAAGCTCCGTCAGGAGAGTCATTGCTCAACTGCTCACCGAGGTCGGAATCAGCAGAGCCGATATCTCAAGGAGGCTGAACATCACCTATTCCGGGGTCACGCGACTCATGGAATCGAAGATGAGTATCCGTGAAACAGTGATTCTCAACGAAATCAAAGCCAATTATTTTTCATCAAAGGCGCTCTGAATAATATCTAATTACATGTGGGGTAAGTAATTGCGAATGCATCTCAAGCATCTCAAACCAGGGCTGGACCGGGGGCTGGATCGGTGAGGGTGGCGATGGATGCGGCGGTGATGGCGCATCCCCTCACCGGGGTTGCGCGATACGCCTTCGAGCTCGGTAAGGCCCTCTCACTCCAGGAGCACGCGGTCGAGTACTGGACGTTCAACCGCCTCCGCGGCCCTCTAACCGCCAAGGTCGGAAGCGATTCGCGAATCCGCACCTTCCCCCACCTCCGCGGCGCCGGCCCATGCGTCTTCCCTCATCTC